>JAABUT010000167.1_pt1 | contig 120426 bp, 130 predicted proteins | sample 5559281 | NCBI WGS metagenome assembly JAABUT01 (sample SAMN10711880, study PRJNA513359) | rock metagenome | isolation source: Antarctica rocks | place: Antarctica: Victoria Land, Ricker Hills nord | collected 2016-01-04 | reverse complement strand
GGCACCTGGGATTAGCGCATGATTCTTTGAGGGCAGCACGACAGGAAAATGAGGTTTTGAGGGAACTACTCACGAGACTGAGGTAAGACAGCGCAGAGCAAAGGTGAGCAAGATATCATGCCACACGTTCTTTGTGATTGAAGGCATGGCTACCCTTTACTGTATACCCCCTCGAGCCCGGGAGGCTTCCGCAATTGAGCTGAAACGAGCTTTTGATTTGGATCGACCCAGTTCTGAAGTCAGCGATATCTAAGAAAATATGTATAGCAGCTAGCAAATTGTTCTTGTGATATGAATAATGATTTGATTTTGAGTATACTCAGAAACCCGATGTAACATGTGAAGCGTGCGATCGAATGAAGAATCTGTGTTCTCTTCTGAAAGCGACTGGCAACCTGCGATGAAGACAGGGGTGTATTCTTGCCCAGTTCTATTGTGCCCGAAACCACTTCAGGGGCTCGCCATAGTCAAGGCCGTACCATGTTTAGTTTGCACAATCGAATCGGATATTATTGACTTCTTGAGTGCACCACGGTTGAAACAATGCGTTGGGATATGGCTGCGGAAAGAACAATGAAACTTGCGAAGAAGAAATCACTTACCCGTGTGTCTTTGTAGAGAGTAATTAGAATAGTTACAGTGGTGGCACCACTTAGAATTCAGGACATGTGCAAGCTACCTGAATCGGAAGATGGTTACGGAATTTTGAATTCGAAATATACTCAACTTAACTTGTTGCCGTACCAGATGGTGCTGGTACTTTACAATAGGATTCGTACGTATAGAGTGATCATCGTCTCACGCTCCGATTGAGGCATGACGCTAGTGACACAAAGTCGTTTCTCAAACGTTAGAATAAGACAGCTCCCAGAAGTGAACGATATGTATCTTAACAGATGCAAAGACAGAGGACCCTTCCGCACGTTCTCTGGCGGCATGGTGTTTCTCCTATTCCCTCAGCGCTGGAAGGCTTTTGATTCGACCAAGAAGCAGGCGCACCCTTATGGATCAATACATTCATTCACTATCATCTGACGGATGCCTAACCTTCCTCCTCTTCCCCCTCCTAGTATCACCAGACTTTCGTGCAGCCGCAGAAGTCACTTTAACCATACTTTGACCCTTGGAGAAGCCTTGAAGCACTCCATCAGTATTCTTCGGCTTCCCTTCAACAAAGACCATGTCGCCCGCAGAACCAAGAACATGCTCAGCTGCCTCTTCAAGCAGTATGCCCAGAGCCAGCAAGGCAGACCCATCCATACTGCTGAAGTCTACCTGCCCTCTGTCTACAGTTGCTCGGCTATAGAAGTCCGAGGCATAGGTGTGGATGGCTTTGAGTAAATCCGAGTCAGGGAGCTTTTGCTTCTCGGTCAGGTGTCTATTCGCCCAGTAGAAATCATCCTCCTCATAGCGCTCTGGAGCTTGTCTGCGGCGGAAGAGAACTTCCTCTGGTGGAATCGGCAACGTGCTGGAAGACGCAGTGTCTCTATTCTTGGACGCGAAGGGTTTTTTCGGAAGGAAGCCGGTGGAGGAGACACGGCCTAGTGAGGTCAGTAAGCCAATGGGATATCTTGACGGTATGGAAAACTCTACCAGCGACAGCGTCGTAAACTGAAGCCTGATGTCTCTGCTTCGAGGAGCTCACATCTGATCGACTTTGGCTTGCTCGCGATGTGGCCCGTGAAGGAGCACTCCGTCCCATATCCACTACTAGTACCACATACTGCGTGTACGAAGTAGATAACGTCGCACAGGTATGGTGGTTTAAGCATGAATAAAGCCCCACAAACGCGGAATCTCGATTCCGCACATCACCACTTCTGTTCTGAGCTTCGCATTTTACCATGCTTCACTCCATGCATGCATGAATTCCTATCTCCTGGGCCGCGAACTCGGAACCGTTAGCCCCAAAGCCCTACAGCAGGCCGAAACCAATCGGCTTCTGCTCGCGCTACAGGCAGCGCCTGACATCAGGTTCGATGGCACTGATGCGACGACGAACGTAGCCAGCCAAAGTCATGGCGGCCAAGGTACGGAGGACGTATGGGCACATAGAGCTGGGTTGAATTGCATCACTATCGATAAATTTGAAGGGAGATACATGTTATCTGGAGGCGCCGATTCGACAGTTAAGCTCTGGGATCTTGAAAGCGCTGAGAATACGTCGAAGCGCTTCACTCATCGGCCAGTAGGAGCTGTACGAAAGTATGATACTCAGCTAATGCACTACAAACTAAGCTGAGCTTTTGCCAGATCCTCGTCATCTCATAGTTTCGGCGTTACCCACTTATCCTTTTACCCCTTTGACTCCCTTGCCTTTCTCTCTTCGTCCTATGACCACACCCTTAAGATCTATGCTACTGAAACACTGACACCTTCAGCCTCTTTCGACCTCAATTCCGTCATCTACTCTCATGCCCTCTCCCCCATTGCGGATCACCTTCTAGTGGCATGTGCAACCCAACACGCAGCGGTCCGTCTAGTCGATCTCCGATCTGGCGCAAGTGCCCATTCACTTGCGGGGCATCAAGGCGCCGTGCTTTCTGTTGCATGGAGTCCGCAAGAGGAGTATATTCTAGCCAGTGGTGGCTCCGATGGAACGCTGAGGCTTTGGGATATTCGTCGTAGCGTAGGTAGTCTGGGAGTTTTGGATCTAGAAGACTCCGTTGGGATTGGTGGAGAAGATGGACTAGGGAAGAATGCTCGCCATCGGGAGCAAGGAAAAGCGCATATCGGTGCCTGTAACGGCGTGGTCTGGACGGAAGATGGCAAATTTCTCGTCAGCGCTGGCCATGACGAACGGGTGCGTGTCTGGGATATTGGCGTTGGTGCGAACGCTCTGTCGCATTTTGGTCCGATCATCAAAAACACCCAATTTTCCACATTGTTGCCGATGCTCGCGCCTAGCGATGTGGTAGCAGGAGAGCCGAAGATCATGCTATACCCTAATGAAAAAGAGATATTGATTTATGACCTTTTTGAGGGAACGTTGCTAAAAAGGCTTCGTGGTCCAGGTTCAGCTATCGCGCAAGCCCGTGGAAGTGCTGGACAACGCAACATTAAGAGCAGAGTGACTTCGCTAGCGTGGCGTGCAGGAAACGTAGGAATGTACTCTGCACACTCAGATGGAGTAGTCCGAGCTTGGCTCCCAAGAACTGAAGAGGAGGACGGGGCCGATGAAGACGACGAAAAGAATCCTGACGACAAGGATGACGACAGTAGGAAGAGAAAGAGACAGGCTCTAGACAATGTTTTCAGGGACTTGACTAAACAGAGAATCACTTTCACTTAGGGATCCTCGTATACTGATCTATGTTCCACCAGTCGCAGAAGGTATGCTTGTAGTAGGAACCGAGAATTCGAGTGGTCAGAGGCCGTGGGCCTTCTCGAGTAGAGAAACCTACATTACGTTATTCTTATAACTTCGAGCGTAGTCCCGCCATCTTCGCCCTCCCGCTCAACAAGCCCTCCGGCCTCTATGCGTTTCTTCCACTTTTCAGCTTCATATCTCGCGAAGATAATTGTCATCCGGAGGATTGGTTTCCGATTCTCAGCAACTGGTGCTTCAACCAGTGATCCGTTCACAGCAGCGGGAGAAGCCGTTCCCATAGGAGAATAAGTCCATCGGCCAAAAGCCCAATTGAGAATATAGTCAGCAGTCACTTGCCCTTGGTAGACCACAGCTGCCCCTGCGTGGCCGTCGGACGATGTGGGTGGTTTCGAGGCTGAGACTATGGCCTTGATTCGATAGATCTCATCCTTCGGGGCCGAAAGTAGGAAAGTCTCCAGCGCTTCGAGGTCCACACCCTGTGGCATGGACGTCTCAGATGACAGTGTGACAGAAAGTACCTCGACTTCGTTCTTGTGGTCTAACGAATGGTCATGGACATGCTCTTTCTCAACATGCATGTCCGACTCTTGAGCCATAGTTTTCGCCAAAGCACTATCAAGCCCCAGCAATACGGCTTTTCCCACACGACCCTTATCAGATTTGACATTTGGGCTTTGCAATTCCAGGTCTCCCACTCGGTCTAGGCAATCTTCGTACATTCTTTCACTAACGTTCTCCCATTTGTTGAAGACAATTAGATCTGTATATCGTGCCTGAAGCTTCGCGGTATAGCTCGTATCATCGTAGCCTTTCCAATTTTCTACGTCGATCACCACGATGACACCATCTAATATATAGTGTCCTGACTCTCTGCCCAGTCTGTTCACCTCCATCGCCAACGTTGCTGGAAAAGCACTTCCACTGGTTTCGATGACGATGCGGTTTGGGGCAACATCCTTACGGAGTGTTTCCAATGCATCTCCAAGCTGTCCGACGAGGTTGCAACATATACAGCCATTGAGGAGTTCTTGCACACCGGAGATTGCGGAGGATGAAGCCAATTGGGAATCGATTGCTACGTCGCCAAACTCGTTCTTCAGTAGCGCGAGCTTATAGTCTTTGGGTAGCTGAGGGATCAAGTTGAGTAGCAGCGTTGTTTTTCCTGATCCTAAGAAGCCGGTGATTATAGTAATGGGGATCGATGGCATCGTAGGTATGCTCTTGGTGGGTTGGGCATTAACCCAAAGAAACAGGCCACACACTTACTGTACTCTGGTGGTTTTCTTAACGATTGCCCCACTAAAGTAGGTTAAACACCCCACTATTTTCGGGTCTCTTCTGCACCTGCGCTCTGCTGCTAGCTAAGGTACTTACTTTACCTCGAGCAACATCTTTTTATCCAATAATGTAGATTGACGGACTATCATAGGCTCACACAGCTCCAATGCAAAGCTTTCATGGTCCTGTAGGGATCGGATCCTGATAATAGTGAATGGTAAATCCTGAATCCGTGATACCGTTTCTACGTCACTCCCCGCCCGGCACTCACCATTCGTAGACGAACCTCTGGCACTTCAATAGGTATCTTCAACCTCAGTCTTGAAGTCCCCAACAGCAGATCATAAAGTTAGTAATACTATTTCTTTGCAGGGTGTTACTTGCTGATCGCCTGTGAAATTCAGTCTCAGAACCAAACCTCGCTCAGTACGAAAGCCGGACCAATAATGGATTCTCTAAAGAACGCGGTTGGCATGGGAGACAACAAGGAGACCCAACCAAATCAGCAGTCTCAAGGTGGTGGCTTCCTAGGTGGTATTGGAGACAAAATCAACTCAGCTGCGGGAGGAGGTAAAGAGAGTGAGAAAAACGAGGATTACCTCGACAAAGGTATCTGAAATCCGAATTGGGTATCCAGACTGGCAAAAGGTTACTGACGAAGTTACCGCTATCAAGGAGTAGACATGGTTCAACAATATGGTATGGGCCAGGGAGACCAGAGCAACGAGTCGGCAGTTGAGCAAGCAAAGGACGAGCAGATTTCAGACTTCATCCGTAGCCAGTATAAGAGTAAGGCGGGGGGTGATTTCCCTATCCCGGACAAGGAAAAATGAGTCCGCTAGGGAGAGATTGCCCACTTGATGGGATCAGTGAGATGGGCGGAGGGCGCCCATATTTCCTCCGCTCGAGGTGGCTGGGAACTAGATGTATTGCTCTAGGCTGGTAGCAATAAGCTAAATTTACCCCAATCACCACGAACAATTAACAGCCTCACACCGTTGCGAATAATCACCCGTTTCACTCCAGGATTGTCAAAGTCAACAACCAGCCACATCGGTTACTTACTGTAAGAAAGTACAAGCAACAACTCAGCTCGGGTGACAAAACGCGGCATGAAGGGATGCAAAAAGAGATATATGGAATGAGTCAATCCTGATATGTAGACCACCGCTTATCACGGGAATCAGCCCGACTATTCGATTGGTCATTGTTTACTGACTTTCACCTGCCCTTAGAGAAGTCAGGCTTTGCCTGGCTCATTATATTCACAACATTGCCCGCCAGCCTCCATGCGTAGGGGTTTCAAGCCCTAAATGATAAGCAACTTGTGAGAGACAACCAAAACCGAAAAAACAGTCTTTCTCCCCTTTGGCATTGGTAGCTAAGCGCGAGTCAGCAGGAGGACTTTGATCTTACGATGAGGGAGTAGTCGCAAACTCACCAACGTACCAGGGCAGCCCAAAACTACCCTCGGCAAGGGCTTCGTCAGTATTTGCCGAAAGGAGTTTCTTGATCTCATCGATTTTACTCTGAGTTGGAACTGTCAGTTTCACAGCAGTATCGTTCTATACGAGTGTCTCAACTTGCCTTTGCTAGAATCTCATTTGCACCCTTCTCCCCAAAGATCTTCGTTAAAATCGGAAGCTGGCTGTCCGGTGTATGGATCTCTTTATGCTCCGCGAACGAGCTATGGAACAGGGCATCGATGGTGTCTGCTAGTCGCTCTGGATGTAGAAGAGTTATAGCACACAACGCTCTTTGTGTCTGAACTCCTGTTAAGCAAGACCCTAAGCTGCTGTTGATGGTGCTTACCGATAAGCTAAGCGCAGGAAAGCCTGGCGGCCGTTCTACCGTCATTGGTATATTGAACAAGCGCGCATAACGACGGCGCTCAATATCAACATATTCTCCCTTCTCTGTACTGGTTAGTAGGCGGCTAATGAAGATTAATAAACGGGGAAACCCCTATTTACTTTTGATCTTTATGGGGGGAGTGTTTCCACTGGCCACTACGATACCTCCCAAGAAAACAGGGATAAAGTTAACTTCGCATTGCTTGAACACTGGTGATGTCTGTTAGATGAAGTTTCGATTAGCCTTTTCTCAAGGCTTCGTAGCAACCAGGAGGAAGAAGACGCTTTGTAGACAGGACAGCAAATCGCAAAACGGCATCCCTTTGCAGAAAACGTTGCAGGCTTGCAGTAATATGTACAATTACTGTGACTTGAACTAGTGTTCGGATAGGGAGGCTTCAATGAAATGTATAGGGAAGAGCAAGGTAAGGTAAGAGAGGAACAGAGATGCTCGGGACACCTCGTAGTGCTTGAGTTACTGAAAAGATATGACCTTTAAGGATCAATTGCTTACCCTGATCACATGGAAGGCCAGATACACAAATGGGCTGACTGTATCAACATACAATGTGAGCTTTGGCTTTGCCATGGCCTTGGATTATTTGAAGATGGCTATTTAAATGGCTGAAAAATGTAGAGTAAGACCGGAGGGTGCTCTGAGTTCGTCGCTACCGTACCACGCGTACATTAGTGATTCCCCTCGCCCATTGCAGCCGAGGTCAGCATTGAGCCGTAAATTTAGGGCTGAAGGTTTCCAGGGGTTGAAGGCAGTCCTTGACGTTCAAATCATATACGGTTGCCAAACCACCAGCGTTCTGTCTCTTTTTTTAGATTTCACGGATGTAATCATATGGTTAAGCTTAGCCCATAAGCTGATGCCGCTCATGCCCGCGGTATTTGTCAATGGAGAAAAGAAAAGGGGTACAGTAGCCCGTTGACCTCGTTCGCATTTTAGCGGCGATTAGCAATCAGAAGCTAAGATGTTTTCGAACACTCGAGTGGCTTGCCTGAACATTTTCCAGCTCCACCATCGTTCATTGTTGTTACATGCAAAGGCTCAAGATAGTTGCTGAACGCTCTTTGTCCTAATTGCTTGTGTACTTGACTTTGTCTGACGCGGATTGTTATTGCATTCAATCGACCTGCAGGCGCCGCTTTCGCTTCGCCAACCACAACATGACCGCTACCCTGAGCAAGCGCCATCAGGCGCGAAACGAAAGGGCTCTACAGGAGCTTATCAAATTGCCTGGAAATGACAGATGTGCGGACTGTCAGGCCAGGAATCCAGGTATATCTAGAAGTCCCTGGTTCGCAAGCAAAATGGAACTGACTCATGTTCCTTAGGATGGGCCAGCTGGAGTGTAAGCAATCATTGATTCTGGAGGACGGGGGGTCTGGTAGGCTGGGAGCGGTGCACGAGTTCAGTGACTGATAGCGAACCTGAAATCCAGCTGGGAATTTTCTTGTGCATGCGGTGCGCTTCCCTCCATCGCAAACTCGGCACCCACATATCGAAGGTCAAGTCGCTGAGTATGGATACCTGGTCAAATGATCAAGTTGATGTCAGTCATTCGAAGCCGATTCTATGCGACTACTGACAGCGACCTCAGAGCATGAAGCGCAATGGCAACATCAATTCAAACCGCACCTACAATCCGCAGAACGCTAAGCCCCATATTCCTCTAGATGTGGATGAAGTCGATGCAGTCCTGGAGCGATTTATAAGACAAAAGTACGATCAGCAAGCCTTCTCTAGCGGTACTGTCCGCCCTGCGGCACGCCATGACACAGGCAGTACACGCAGCTCCGAGGACCAGCCACCGCCTCTTCCTCCGAAACCTACAAGGCGTTTCGGCTTTGGTTTGCGTGCGGTCTCCTCGACTCTTCCATTATCGAGGACTTCGCAGATCTCCCCCCCAGAATCTCCGAATGGTCGCAACGGTTATGGTCGGCCTCCATCGCCGATTCGTATAAACAAACAGTCGAGAATCTTTGGCGCAAGCGTGGGAGGTGCAACTGGAGATAACATGGATTCAAAGCTGGCTACATTGAGGGACATGGGGTTCCCGGACGAGAAGCGAAATACGAACATTTTGAAAGGCTTAGGCGGAAATCTTGAACGTGCGATTGAGTCCCTTGTCAGACTAGGGGAAGGTAGTGCGCCCGCTTCAACGTCGCGGACGTCGATACCAGCCAGAAATGTTGCCGTTAGCCAGCCGTTAAACCTAGGCCTGAATACCTCACGCGCTGTACCGCAATCACAATCTGCAGCACAGCCTACTCCGCTTTCTCAAGGCACCTTTCAAGGACAGCCGAATAGCCAGGACACAGTCGAGCCAAATGACCAGGTGTCTCAAGTTCTCAGTCCTTCAAACCCATTTCAACCCCAGTCATATAATCCGTTCCAAACGTCAAATCCGCAGTCGACTACCTATTCTCTAGATCGTGCCTTTGAGAGCATGCAAGTTTCTCAACCGCTTTTCCCTAATGCCACAGGAGGCTATCCCAGCCAGCAGCAACAGATACAGGACGCGAGACTACAGCAGTCTATGACCCCTCCAGTCCCTCAGCCTCCACAGCATTACTATCAATCTAATCCATATATACAACAGAACCAGGCGCCAGCGGGCAGCTACAATCCATTTCTCCACAATGCGCAGCAAATACAGTCAAACTCGTTCATCTCGTATCCATTTACGGCGCAGCAGCAAACCGCCATACCATCATACAATCCCTTCTTACACTCGCCATCCATGATTCAATCACCAACCAGCGAGTACCCTTTCCAAACACCTCAAGCTCACATTCAAGGGCAGCCAACTCAGCAGCAGCCGCTACCTGGTCATTTTATGGGTTTTCAGGGGCAACAGCAGTCAGATCCCTACATGGTCCAACATCAACCACCCATCAACTCGGGCCAACCTCAGTTACAGCAGTTTCAAGTGTCCAATCAACCTCCACCTCAGCCCCTTCTACCGCAGCAGACAGGACGCTTTGACAAGTCAAGCATACTAGATTTGTATAATTACCCTCATTTAGCTCCCCCTCCTCTACCCACAAACTCGCACGAGCCCGTCTCGTCGCCACAACCGCTGATGGCTGGACAATCTTCCAATGGTCCGCCAGTCCAACAGCAGCGAAGTGTCACAATGCCTGCAGCGCTATTATCTGGGAGCAGAAACCCTTTCAACCCTGCCGCACCTAATCCGCAAGTAGGGGCAGGACCTCTAGCGGTCAATGGAGTGGGCATAAGCAGACATGTTAGCCAGGAAAGTGTAGATATAGGGGGTTTCCAGAACGGGCGACACAGTCCCGATGCTTTTGCAAGTCTCAGTGCAAGAATTGTACGATAAAAGATTATTGTTTCGAATTATCTATTATATAGCCATAGCCATTTACTCCAGATATGAGTATAGAAGATTCAAACAATCGAGCAACGTTTCTCCCACTCTCGCCATGATACCTCTGAGCCTGAACGCTACATATTCCTACCAACTATTAGACTAGGTAGTTGGCCTACATTGCATTACATATCCGAACAATTTAATATTTATAGAGATCGCGTTGTCGCGTGGGCCGAGGGCGCGTCAAGCTCTTACTTCTAATACTCTCTAGGCAATTCGCACATCTAACTTACACACGTTCAATCATGGCGGTAGCCGACGGTGACGATTTACTGCAGCCTCCTTCGTAAGCTCTCCTCTGCGATCTCCAATTGAAGGTCTTGTGCTCACCGTGTCCAAGAGATCAAGAGTACCCCACCATAGAGCGAATTCCCTCACACTATAACCCTTTACACAGCTTCGAACTCGCCAAAGGGGACCAGAAGCATTATCAGCAACAGTATGTGGATATGTACTTCTTGCGGTTGGCGAAGCTCAAGCCTGCGGTGGAGGAAATCGCCAAAGAAGCCTGGCAAGACTTCCAGGTATATCCCGCCCCACATCGAAAGGAAATGTACCTACGTCAAGTCTAAATATGTTAGATAGCCGGTGAAACTGTACGCCAAGTCGATCGCGTGTTAGACGTACGGCAAGGTGATCTTTGTTGGGTTGCGGGAACAGTATATATGGAGATGCCTCTGAAACCTAATATTCTGGATGACATCTCGAAAGATGTATGTTTATGCTCAGCGCTTTGGCTTACAGCCATCCTTGGCATGTTGTGTAATGACCACTGATTGGCTCTGCAGCACTGGATATCTGCTCCTCCTCCCCGAGAGAAATACGTCTCTCCCTCCGGACAAGACCAGATTATGCTCGAGGACGAATCAGGGCGCCTGCGTCTCATTGGGACCCCTCTACACACTTCAATGCTAGTGACAGGCTGTATAATAGCTGTCATGGGCACAGAGAACGCAAATGGTGATTTCGAGATCGTCGATCTGAAAGTGCCAGATCTACCTCGGCAACCGCAGAGATGGGAACGAGATGATACTTCGGCTCAAGCTGTGAACGGTAATCGAAAGATTAAGGCAAATGAGCACCTCAAGCGAGTTGAAGGGGGAAAAGTAGCAATGGTTAGTGGACTAGCTATCAGTGGGGAAGTAGCAGATACACTTTCAATGGACCTCCTCATGGAATACTTATTGGGCGAAGCGTGCGTTCCTTCGATACAGAAGGATGTGGCGAGAATCTCTCGACTTCTCATCGTCGGCAACTCGATCACAGAAGGGACTCCCTTGGATGCTCGAGACGAGCTCCCAGACAAAAGGGCCAGCAAGAAATACGGATACGATGCATCAGCCTACAACCCTGCACCAACTGCCCACCTCGATGAGTTCCTCGCCACTCTCCTCCCTTCGATTCCAATCACACTCCTCCCCGGGGAAAGCGATCCTGCCAATGTCTCCCTACCACAGCAGCCTATTCATCCAGCAATGTTCCCACGCAGCAGAGCATATGCCGCTACTCCCGGATCTGATGAGCAGGGGTGGTTCGATAGTGTTACCAATCCATGGGAAGGTGATATCGACGGATGGAGAATGAATGGGACAGGAGGACAGCCTGTTGATGACATCTTCAAGTACATAGAAGGTGACGAGCGGCTTGAGATAATGGAGAATCTTCTACGGTGGAGATGTTTAGCTCCGACAGCACCGGATACGTTATGTAAGTTTCCTAGGCCGCAAGTGCTTTGGATATATCATTTGAAGACAGTCCAGGAAAAGTTTGAGACGCTAATACTAGTTCGGTTGCACAGGGTGTTATCCATTTCAAGAGAAAGACCAGTTTGTCATCGAGGAGTGTCCGCACGTCTACTTTGTAGGCAACCAACCACGGTTCGAGACCACAGTCATTGGAGGTCCTGCGGGCCAGGTTGTACGGTTAATTGCTGTGCCAAAATTCAAGGAAACGGGAGAGCTGGTGCTGCTTGACACGGATACCCTAGAAGTGGAGATTGTGAAATTTGATATTCTTGATGGAAGTCGTGATAACGCATCCTAGTAGAAAGAGCTGATTAGGCTGCTCATTGTGGTCTAGAGAGGTTGGGACGTGAATCATTGAAAAAGCTGACCTTATTCTAGAGCTCAAGGTGCGATCGCTGCAGGACGAACCTAGGGAAGTCATTGAAGGGCTGACTTCTCCAAAATACTCCTCACAAAAACAATCGGCCCATCAGATGAAGAATCGTATCTCAGTTATCCCAACTGTCGCTAACACGCAGTATCTAGGAGACCACCAACAACTATTCGCCCTCTGAATGGTGGATGCCTACGACAAGATCAATATCTCTGGCTCTCACGGGTTATTCGCCTCCGATGAAGGATGCTCAAAACTTGAATCATAGGAGTCCAATGTTCAAGTGGAGCAGTACCGTCGCAAATTACACCAAGCATGAGTATAGCATCTTCCAGTGCTCTCAGTTCTCCTTTTAGTTTGTCGAACCTTTTGTCTTGCAACAACCTATTCTCAGCTGTAAATGAAGCGATGGAGAAATTAGGCTCTAGCTATTCTATGTTTCGTTTTTCGATGTAAATCTATTATGTACCCCTTCGGATTCTTTCGAATGTCCACGCTGGCCATCTTTCTGGCTCTCGTTTGCTTCCCCACCACGTATTGGTATTGATTAGGATTTGAGCCGCACGCTTCCAAGGTACAACTTGTCTACGCTTATCCGACATGTTCTTGCGACTTGCGCGAATACCGTCTGAGGGGTCCCCGTGAAATTCATCCGAGGGAATCAACCTGAAATCGCAAGCCAATGACCAAACAAGGCGCAAAAACAAAAACGTCAGAACAAATTTTGCAGTTCTTGCTAAAAGTCACAGATCTTCGAGGCCCGAGAATCAAGATGATCTTTTCACACCACTATCTTGGTCTTTTTTTTCTCATAGCAAGCCCTTTAGCTCGATCATCATGTATTCCTCGGTCGAGTAATCCGAACCACCTACAGACCTTCTTGTCGCCAGTTGTCTCCAACAATCTGAAGGCCAGTAATGCCTCAGCGTATACTTGTCACGTACAGCCTACATTTGATCAATTACAACGGCAGCCCATAAAGACGACTGATTGCAACTTTGTCATCACATCGATGCTCCGTCAGGCGGACCTAACAATCAAACAATCAAAGACCACCGTTGCCGGTAGCGCTCATACCAAGACGTGGGCGTATGGCACATGTGCTATTGCGCTGGGGACGACGAAGGGCGGAACAGAAAACTTCAATATGATTGATATTTTGCGCCAAGTAGCTCATCTCGTCGTTTCATGTTCTGGCCAAAAGACTAACTTCCTCGGCGGAACTCTGCCTGTATCTCATGAATCCCATTCTTACGTGGAGGTCTTCTATCAGCAGGTTGACTCTTCTATTCCTGAAGACATTTCACCAGAAAATGATTCCCTTTCTGAAGCTATCCCTTCGGGGCTGTCAAAACGAAGCTCCCCAACTGGAGCTACCCCTTCTACCATGATGCTTGACACTCCTTTCAACGCCAAATGTTTTGGCAACGGTGCAACAATACCTAGCCACTTCCGCCCTTTCTTCGAAGCCGACTGCAAGATCCTCATGCGGCGTCTTCTCGCCGAACCCAACGCTATGATACCTCAAGAATACACCACAGCACAAGCGGCCCGTCATTGGACAGCCCGCACGTGCAGGATCTCTTTCGAGACAAGACTGGACCACCATTTCTTTTGCCGGGGACTGTATTCGCTATCAGATATTGTGCATGTAGTGCACATGATTATTGATGGATGTAGGCGGTTTGGCCCGCCGCATTTGGGGGGGACCAGAGATGCGAGGGAGGGAAGTGCGTTTAGGATTGGAGTTTGGGGGAGTCGGCTCTACGGTCCGGCTCTGAATCTTACGAGAGAGAATTTAACATCACTACTGGTGGTCTCTTGATTGCAGAGTACCTTTTCTGTCGACGAACTTTATCCATGGATTCGATTCATACATGATTTGGAAGCCTTACGAGAGAACTACTTTCGACGAAAGCTAGGCTCTCTGGGTGGAAACAGAACATGGACAATTCGAAGATCTTACGCATCTTATAAGCCAGCACATATGTTCCGCGGACTTCGAATTACCGACGACCACTCGCTCCATAGAACCATCTGTTTCGGCTACATCATGTTCACAGCATCCTACGCAGCGACGACATCGCCATAGCTCTCACGCTGATCCGCCTTCAGCAACAATGCGCTTCGAAGCAGAGCATCCACAGCAAGCCGCTCGGGAGGTGTGGTCCGTGTGCATACAACACACAAAATCCACGTTCATATACACTTCGTTCATACATCCATATATACATTCATATATACACCCATATATGCATCCCTACATGCATCCCTATATACATCCCTATATACATCCCTATACATTCACATAATAGTTCAAACCCACACTACTACAACCCCACTCATTAGTCACATCTTCATACCTCTCCCCATCATAGTACAAACAAAACGATTCATCAACAGCATATACCGAAACTATCATCACCGACAAGTAAACCATAGACCTTGTATATCCCACCAACGAGCCCCAATCCGGATGAACTAAATTGTAATCCTGCTCGAAAAGGACTCACTACCCAAACATCTCTGCAAGAATCAGAAAATCGCTGTCATCATCTCGCAGCACCTCAACGCTCCATCCTCTACATGTCCTCTGAATATTCCCATCCCTTTCTCATAGCCAAACCCATTCAACAAATACTAGCGAGCAAAACACAGGAACAAGCAGTGATGTGTGTACGCAAGGAATGAAACGACTACCATTATACCTTTTATATACTGCAGTTATATAGAGAGAGTACAAGCCCCCAACCAAAGAATTTACTATCTACCTAGCTTGAAAACACCACTCCCCTCTCCACATCTCTCAAATCCCTCTACCCGCAGAACTAATACCCCGTCTCACCCTAAACCCCCCCCCCAAGTCTCAATCACCTTATCAACCTTGCGTTTCCCAAAAAAGGCAAGTGGTTGTTTAGAGTCACGCTGGTCTGTCTGTAAGAGGTCACGCAGTATGATGAGCGTGCTTGTATGAGGCTGGCTGGCGTTGTCGATGTTCAAGATGTTGGAGATTTTGTTAGGGGCATGTGCTGAGATGATAGGTGATTCAGGCTACTAGGGATGGGTTATTACGGGCTATCGGGTTGGGGATTTTGAAGGGGAATGAGGGGAGGTTGGGAAGGGTACATTTGTGATGGGTGTTATAGGATTGCAATGGTTATCGAGACAGAAACTTCATGTAAGGAGATGAAATGTATGCATCCTACAGTACAACAATATCCCAGCCTCCCAGCTTCCCACGGAACCCCCAGAAAACGAACCGCCTCCACACCGCCTATCCCCCAAGCATGTCCTCACATCCATAGTCCGCCTTCAACAGCTTCTCCAAAGACAGGTCTGAAAGATGGAGCCCCCACCTTCCCCATTACGAACAACACCAAGACCCATTATCCAACTATGGTAACAGTAGGAGGATAAGGTTCTTAGGATGCTGAGGAGGGAGGCACGGGGCTTTTCGTTCTTGCGCGTAGCTTGTGATCTGCCAACAATGGGGGTAGTGTTGGAGACGTTGTGTGTTCTGTTCGGTAGCGCTTCGTTTGGGGGGGGGGGGAGGTGGGTGGAGATTGGGCTTTGAGACGTGTTTGTTTGAGTTCATGGGGGAGGGAGTGGGGTTTTGTTCTTCGAGTCTTAGTTGCTGTAGTCGGGCCCTTTATTTGAAGTAGACGAGCTAATTGTAGCAATCTATGAATATTATAAGGTTTGTAGATGCGTCAAGGAGGTTCATAGGTGAGTCTTTGACTGCACCTTCCTGTGTCAACAAAACAGGACTCACTGGAGCCATAATATCTCTTCTTCCCAGTTCGACGAAGGGTTGCTGCAATCTTGACCATGACGGGCGTTTTTGCCAGATTATTGAACCTCTCTAAGCCAGAAGCTGAGCGTGCAGGTAAAGATATCAAATAAGTCTCGGTTTACCGAACCGGGGAAAAGAAAGTTAGCTGAAAGAACTTGCAATAGTCAGCAGCCGCAAAGGCCTTGTCCCTTGCGCCAGCGCTATGCAAGATCCCAATCCGCTCAGCCAGAGTAGAATATACAGTTCATAGTCGCTTTGGCAAGGACCGTTGGCGCGTTAAGTCAATCGTCACTTGCATCAGTTCCACTTCCTGTTTTAGTTGGCTGGACGATGTCCAGCTCTTTGACGTCCCATCCGTCCAATCCGTTGACCCAAGGCTTTTTCTCTCCAAGTACTGCAAGATTTGCCACACCTGCTCCTCTAAGCAGAAAGTGATAAATTGCTCCCTTAATATGAGCATTTGTCGTGCCTAGCAACAATTCTCTCCTTTTTTGCTCCATTTCCTGATCAATCCCATGCAAGAACCTTGTCATCCCCTCCTCACTCACACTTTCTGGCGCATCAAGCCCCTGGAAAACACTTAATTTGGCCTCCTCAAGATCCTGGTGCGTCCACTCCTTGTCGTAAGCCCAGCGACCTGTCTGCTGCATTATTTTGATGGTGTTTAGTGGATTCGGATCTCGGTAGCTGTAAAAGCCGAAAACTCCACTCAGACTGCGGGCATACGCTCCGCCTCCATAAGCACCACCTTTCTCGCGTATTTCATGGTGTAGATATTTGTGCGTAAGTAATTGAGCAAGAATTTGCGCTGCTGCATTCTCGCTATGAACATAGCGTTTAGTTGGGAAGGCGAGTGCAGAATAGTACACTTGATAGGGAAGAGGAAAGAACGTTTGCGTACGGAAGCCGTACGACCGAAAATATGTCTGGGGGTTAACAGAATACATTTGATTGAGGAAACCTTGGTACTGATCAAACACAATCGACTTCGGATTGTGACTCAACCAAGACAGACTCGATGAGGATAGACCCGAGAGAAATTTCTGGAGCGCGGCCTCATTTCCGGAGACGGATTCCTGCCCACACGTAACGGCCGTCCGGAGTTTTGAAGAATTCGATATTGCGAATCGCTGGATATCTTTGAGCTTCGAAATGACATCTCCGAGGCCTTCCGACGTCGAGCGGCCTGCGAGTGCAGCTATTTTCTGAATTTGTGTCAAACCCCCAGTTTCTTCAGCATGAAGACTGTGAAGTCTTAAACCTGCCTCTGCATAACGACGGACGTATGAATGGCCAGAACTCGCCACGGCATTTAGAGCACCGCTTGCATCACTCTGGAGCAGCTGCCTAATCTTGTTCTCTGCTTCAATACCATCGAAGTTTGTTTCTTGCAAAAGCACCCTAAGAAGCTCATACATGGCAGGGACATTGCTGTCCAAAGCATATCCTGAGAACGACAAGCCTTCGGTAGCAACCCTTGTGTCAATTGGTGATGTTGTTGAACAGTAAGACAGACTAATACCGCCTGTCTTCAATTTGATAAGGTCTTCCAACTCCTCCATCGTCTTGTCCTTTGTACCAAGTCGCATAATGGCATCTGTGAATAGCGGAACCAGCGCTCGGTGTTCTGATGGGAGGCCTTTAAAAGAGTGGATGGCACGAAAGTAAGTTAGTCCATTGGTACTAGCTTCGCGCCATTGGATCTTGACATCACCAAGGCTTGAATCTCGTACGACTTTCTTCTGCTGTTGCCGCGGAATGTCCTTAACATGAACTGTAGGCAGACAGCTTATATCTTGATCTTTTGCGGTTTCCTGGGCTTCCAGCAACTCGAGTTCACGCGCCACAAGTTGCTTATGGGCCTCCTCTTCCCCACCCGCTCTATCAGAACATTGACTTATTTTGTTCGCTAAGCGTGTCGCCTCGTCAGTAGAAAGGTCGTCTCCATAAGTTTCAGAAGGTTCCATGGTGAATGTCATGTGGTGATCGTTGAGGAGATATGTCTCCAGCAAGCCCTCAAGATACCCTTGTCGTGCAAAGTTTTCCTTGAAAGCCTTGATGGTGTCGTCCCATGCAAGTGCATCAAATGGATCCACACCATTGAACCAACCAGGTTGCAGACGTTGCATGAGACCCATTCCAAAGTTAGCTGTCTTATGCTTTAAGCCAAGCTCAAGCTGGTGAAGCAGTCCATCAACCTTGCCTTTCTCAAAGCCTTTGTCACGAACCTGGGACAATGTGGCCTTTATTGCATCTTTGACCTTTGGAACGTCAGCCTCTCTAACACCATTGAGACCGACCGAGAAGATCCCGATCTTTCCAGCGTTATCATATCCAGTGTTTGGACTCCAATCTGGGCCTAAGCCAGCTTCGATAAGGCCCTGATAGAGAGGTGAACCATAGCCATCAAGCAAGAGCGAGGAAAGTACTCGTAGAGCAAAGCTTTCCACAACATTTGAAGTATCTCCCATAAGCCAGGACGTAGATGTCTTGTATTGCATGTCCCTATCTACAAGAGGATCCATAGGGCCCTTAATGGTGTATTCGAGGGGTCCGTCGTGCAGAGATATGGGTACCTTGATAGCTTTATCGGCACTGATCTTAGTAAAATCCCCTAATTGTCGCGAGACCTCTTGGAGATGATCTAGAAGTGGCATGTCTCCATAGCTGAAAAATTTAGCATTGCTTGGATGGTAATTTTTTGCGTGAAAGTCCTTTAGGTTCTTATAAGTGAGGTCAGTCATCTTCCGAGGATCTCCACCTGAGTCGTGAATAGCAGGGAAGATATGGCCTTGGAATTTGATGTAATACAGATAACTCGCATCGGACATTTGACCCTTCATTTCATTATACACCACACCTTTGAATACCAACTTTTCTTCTGCGCTACCTTCAGTACCGCCGCTGGCAACAGCTGAAGGATTCTCCGGGCCAATCCTCCATCCCTCTTGTGTGAAGTCATTCTCTTTGAGCAGAGGATGCAGGGTTGCATCCAAGTAGACAGACATAAGGTTTTTGAAGTCTTTCGCATTCGTGGTCGCAAACGGGTAAGAGGTGTGATCTGACGAAGTGAAGGCATTCATAAAATTTGAAAGGGAGCGAGGGAGCATTTTGAAGAAAGGATCACGGATAGGGTACCTGTCAAATGTTCAGTCTACACCGGGGCCACACTTTTGCTATCTGAGTACTTCTCACTCCCACACAGGGTAGTATGCTCGAGTATATGGGGTACGCCAGTGTCATCTGGAGGATTGGTTTTGAAGCCAACGGAAAAAACGTTGTTTTTGTCATCTCTTGCAACGTGCAGATATTCGGCCCCGGTTTTGTCATGCTGCAAATGGAAGGCTTTCAGTTGAAGCTCCGGGACTTCCTTCACGCGCTCCAACGTGAAGCCATGGTAGGTTCCTCCGGGTTGAAGAAAACTGTCTTGCTCCTGGAGGTCGGGTTCCCCGGCAAGTTCAGTAATTGTAGCCAACCCTCGTCGCGGGAAAGAGGGCAAAAATTGCCTGCAACTCTGCTGGGCAAGTGTCGCAGACCTGCTTTGATGGACAATTGGGCACCTTGAGGCGACGCGAAACATGGTATATGAGATTGGAGGCTTGGCCTCTGTGCTGGTTCAAATGCGAGCTAGATAAAAACCTTCAAGCTGTCGACTCGACAGGCATAAAAGTCCTATGTACCTCGCAGGCCTCGGCCAATCTATTCTAAGGGTCTCTTGGCATGGTTGGTTAGTCAGCCATCTGCAAATGTTGCATCAATCACAACCCTGCAACTCATTGAGTGGTGATACAGCATCGATAAAGTCACTCTCTCATCCCTTCTGAAGTATTTTATACACATCCCCTATTACTATCGTCCATAACATACACCAACCACGCAATCCGCTTGCCTTACGTAACCGAGGTTGGGAGGCGCCGACTGACCAACACCCACTCACGCTTGCACTCATCCTCCTCGCAATCTTCCTTTACTCGGTCGATGCACTTGGGGGCATACCACACACTACTGGACAAGTTATAGTCAGTCTCCGACTCATGTACCATACGTAGGACGCCAAATAGTAAAGCAAACATATCTAAAAAGAGGAAGGGAAATACTGGGAGAAAGTTCTTAAATCACTACCTAGGACTGAGGATCTCTTATTTATACACATGCTATCGAAGACCGGGTTTTCAGAAGAAGTTGTTGCTGGACGGTGTACCTAAATAATCTGGTTGCTCGACATTTGGCTTGACACTGTAACGTCAGTCATGGCGGGAGTTGCTACTCAGCCCCCCACAAGTCACGCGAGCTCTCGTACATCTCCAGGAACAATTGGGAATACTGCTCTGGACTACATTAATGGCCATGGCGCCCTCTCAAATTCCCCAGTGTCGAACATGGCTCCAGCAGCTCCGGCAACAAAGAAAGGCAAAGGTAAAAAGGCTGCTGATCCCAACGAGACAGGCAAGCTGCTCGCTGCAAAGATCAACCAGTTGGAACTCGACGCGGCCGGAGACAAGGAGCAAGAAGCTGAGATTGGTTGGTATTTTCCTAAAATCCTATATACGAGCAAGAGCATGTACTTGCCGTCTTCAAAAAGCATGATCTGCCACCAGACATGATTGCTAGGGATCTAGACCCTACGCTTCAAATAGCAAGGCAACCTGGACAAGCTATAGCTGATCCTTCATGTACCCTGCTTGCTTCCACCGCAAGCCGATCTTTGATGTATCATATCAGCAGTACAGACCAACATCAAGCAGCATAGGCTGACAATAATGCCCCCTGGGCCTCTTATCAATTTAGAGCGCGAAGTCAAAAAAGCAACGAGAGACTTAACCAACCTTTTAACTGGTATGGAAACCCCACTTTCACGCCTTGAGGCAGTGCAGAAGAAATACACCGAGCTTTTGGCAGATATGAAACGGTTGGATCGGGAGAATGTGAAGAGTAAAAAGCGTGCAGACCAGCTGCAAAAAGAAAAGGACCAAGGGCGTATTGAGCTTAGTAAGACCGTTACCATGAGAGAAAAACTGGAAAAGATTTGCCGTGAGCTTCAACGTGAGAATAAGAAATTAAAAGTATGTTACGCTTCGCTAGTGATGTTGTTAGCCTCGAGGGTTTGCTCACTGACTCCTAATTTTGACATGCAGGATGAACACAAGAAATTGGAGGATAGTGAAAAGAAAAGTCGCGAAAGCCTAGGCGAGCGCATTGAGGGCATACTCTGGGACGTCGATGAAGTCATGGAGCAGAAGGAGAACCCCGAAAGTCAAAAACTTAACATGGAGATGGACGACTTGTATGGCCCATCGTGTGAAGTGGTCAATGAACCATCGCGTTATTAACAAATTACAGATTCCGACAAAAGTTCAAGTCTTTCATTGATCAGTACGAACTCCGCGAGCTTCATTTCCAATCACTTATGCGAACCAAGGAATGCGAGGTGCAGTACAATGTCGCAAGGTTTGAACAACAGCGAAAGCTTGCCGAGAACGAGACGACAAGATCACGTACACTCAGCGCCCAAGTCTCCACCTTTTCTCAGACCGAAACCGAGCTTAGAAGTCAGCTTAACATCTATGTGGAGAAATTCAAACAGGCAAGCTTAATCTTATTATTTCATGACACTCAAAAATCTTCGTCTCATCATCCATCAGCGTTCATGCCAATCACCGCTACCTGGCTGATCGTCCTTTTTCTCCATGATCTTGGATTGTAATTTCCTTACCTTAGCTATCCTTAATCACCGGCTCCCATGTCTAATTTTTTCCGATCTTTGCAGGTAGAGGATACTCTAAACAACTCCAACGATCTCTTCCTTACTTTCCGAAAGGAGATGGAGGAGATGTCCAAGAAGACAAAGCGACTAGAAAAGGAGAATCTGAACCTTACTCGAAAGCATGATCTCACAAATCGAAATATCCTGGAAATGGCAGAAGAGCGGACTCGTGTCAATAAGGAAATGGAAGCCCTGCGCAAGAAGAACACTACCTTAGAAAGTGTCATCCGCCACATGCAAGACCAAGGGCGGGCTCCTGCGCCAGGAAACGCCCTTGAAGGCGATGGAGAGGGCACAGAAAGTGACTACGAGGAGGAGGACGACTATGATGAGGAAGGTAGCGAAGAAGGTGAGTATGATGATGATACAGAGGAGGAAGCCTTGCAAGCTCAGGTTGGGCACCCTCCTACTTTCGGTCCAGTGCCTCCACCCCCACCCTCAGGTCATGCGCAGGTCAACGGGAAGGTCAATGGCGAGGTCAATGGTGTCAAAGCTTCGTATTGACATGGGATCTGCGAAGTGTTCCGTTCAAGGGCTTATTAGAGGGAGATCAATCCGCAACGCGCCCCACTCGCTCAGACATAATAGCTGGAGAGCGCCAGACAACGAGCAATCAGGCATTTCTAGAAAGGCATCCCATCAGTGTGCAAGCTTTCACTTGTAACCCATGGTTACTCGGTCTCACAAGTCTCATTCTCTACCGAACCCTCATCTTTTGACCCAATTTTCCGCTTACAGCATAGCCTCTGCTTAGACTCACTTCTATGTATCTAGCTCCACGCTCTTAGAAGTTATACATCAGGTCTTGTTCCCAACCTGTACCTGATGGCTTCCTTCACCGTGATGTCTTCCTAGGTATTGACAGCCACTCTGCTTCCCCAAAATTCTAGTTATCTATTGCAGCCAGTTCTTGTAGACACGCGCTGCTGATTCGAGGCTGCACCATCAGGTCAGGAACCGCAAACAGATCTCTGGATTCAATTTAGCGTCATCGCAGATCTGCGGCTAATCTCGGCCCCACTTCTAGCCCAGATGTTGGATCCCCCCACCATCTTTCACGTTCGCCTCCCCTCCTCTCCTCCCTCTCCTCCCAAATCCTCCGAACCCCATTCTAAGAGCCCCCTCCTTCACTCGCGGCCACCCCCAGCTACTACTATGCCCCCTACTGCCCCCATCACCACCCCTCTAACAACCCTCCTCTCGATACGTCATCCCATCCTACTAGCCGGCATGGCGCACACCTCCACCGCCTCCCTCGCTTCCGCTGTCTCCAACGCCGGCGGCCTTGGCACCATCGGCGGTCTAGGCTACACCCCCCAGCAACTCCGCACCATGATCCACGACCTCAAATCCTCCCTCTCGCGCCCAGACCTACCCTTCGGCGTCGACCTCGCGCTGCCGCTGGTCGGCGAGGGTGCGCGCAAAACGAACCATGATTACACAAAGGGGAGGCTGGATGAGCTGATCGAGGTGATTGTGGAGGAGAAGACGAAGCTGTTCGTGTGCGCTGTGGGGGTGCCGCCGGAGAGGGTGGTGCGGAGGTTGCATGAGGGGGGCGTGCTGGTGATGAACATGGTTGGCGCGGTGCGACACGCCGTGAAAGCGTTCGATGCGGGCGTCGATATCGTATGCGCTCAGGGCGGGGAGGGAGGGGGTCATACGGGCGATGTTGCGGGCAATATCCTCGTGCCCGCTTGTGCGGATGTTGCGCGACGGTACCGGCCCCCCATGCTTGGCGGTAGAGAAGGCATGGTCGTCGCTGCAGGCGGTATCTGGGACGGCCGAGGACTAGCTGCCGCACTGATGATGGGCGCGGTGGGGGTCTGGGTAGGCACGCGCTTCGTAGCTTGCGTAGAAGCCGGCTGTAGCGAGCAGCATAAGCAGGCGGTTGTAACTGCCGAGTGGGGCGATACGGTGAGGACGCTTGTGGTTAGTGGGAGGCCATTGCGCGTGCGGCGGAATGGGTATATTGAGGCATGGGAGAAAAGGGAGGAGGAGTTGAAGACGTTGTGTGAGAGCGGGGTGGTGCCGATGGAGAGGGATTTCGAGGAGGACAGGGAGGTGGATATGCCGTTTCTGATGGGGCAGGTCGCGGCGGTTATCGGGGAGGTTAAGAGTGCGCGGGAGATTGTGGAGGGGATGGTCGGGGAGGCGGTGGAGGTGATGAGGATGGGGGTGGGGTTTGTGGGGGGTGAGAGGGATAGTAAATTATAGTTGGATCTATGTGTTTCATGGAAGTCGCGGATGTGTGTGAACGTCGACTGGAGTTGTGCGAGAGATGCGGGAGCTTCGAACAGGATCAGTCAAGCCCTTGACGTTTCTTTTTGACAAGCCGCTGTCATTGCGAGGGAGGTGGTAAGACAGTGGGTTGGCCTGATATAGATTGGATGCACGCTCGAGGGCCCCAAATGATCATCTGACACATTCTTATTCTCCATTTGTATGCCAGATGAAGCTTTTTTTTGCTTTATTTCATACATGTAGCATATCCCCGTCAAAGGTATCATCCAGCTCCTGCAATCCCACAACTCACACTCCCTTCCTGCCCTTCCTGCCCACTGCCCCATCCTCAACTATCCCCTCAAGCCACCCTCTTCCCCTTCTTGTTTTTCTTCGGCACATCGTTGATCGTAAGACCTGCAAGCACAGTTCCAATTAGCCTAATGTTCTCCCATGAATTACTATTCCCAGCTCATATATCAATCCAAAATTTCCGTACTCAATGCTCCATTTCCGCACCCACCCAGTTCAGATACGCAAGCAGGGTGAAAACATACTGGGAGGCAAGCTCTGCTTCAACTTATCCGCCTTATCCGAATCCTTCAGCACCAGCGTGTACAAGAACCGATGACATCGGACTTTGAACTTGATCTGCTGGGATTTGCGGTTGCGCTTTATGCGTGCAGCTGCGCATCAAACACGTTAGTAAATAGCCTTTCTTTCAAAGGAAGAGAGAGAGAGGCGCGGCGACGTACATGAAGCATCCTTCCTCCTGCAAATCTCGATGAATTGCTTGATGTCTGAGACCTCCCTAGGCATGATGGGCGAAGGGTGCGGTGGATGGGGAGGGTAAGGGATTGGGGTTGCGTCGTCGTGGATATTTTGAAGATTGGCTGATTTCTGAGGTGTGGGTTAAGCGAGGACGACGAACCCTTAGCGGCGGGAGATTGAGCCACGTGGCTTAGCCGCGCGCTCTAGGCTACCCTTTCCCTGTTTGGAAAGAGGTTCGTAGATTCAAGACATATTGATTTACAGGGGCCTTGTAAGATTCTGGAGGAGCAAGCTTCACTTGATCGAGTCTCGACCTGCGAGAGCCAGGAATACTACTTTGTCAAAAACCGCCAGAAACCCACAATTCAAAATGCCTACGCCACTTGATAGAGCTATGCAATCGAGGGTAAGTAAGCTCCTTTAGAGATCTGGGAATACGTAGTTAACATGGACCAGAACGCTGTCCTAGGTATGGGCCTTTTCAGTATAGCTCTCCGTTGCCATTTTCTTACTATATGCCAGGATTCGCGGGTCTCGTCACTGCAGTCGCTGCCTGGAGTATCTGGGGCGGCGACATGTTTCCGGCAGGAAAAGATCCTGTTGGCGGTGAGCTGGATTCTATCTTCTTGGATACTCAGCAGCTGACGAGACTTTTGACCAGATCCTGATAAATGGGCGGATTCTGAATTAAAGCGTTGGCTTGATGTGGTCAGGGATTACTTTCGTATTTGATATGCTGTATTGCAGTCGTTTGTTAAAGTGACATAGCTGATGATGTTTCATGTGGACAAGAGGGGACTCTTGCCTAGTGGGAAAGCTTCAAGGGAGGAACTTGTAGAGCGTGTTAGAGCGAACCTAAGGTCGCCAGCAAGGGCGTCATAAAAGGATGAGAAACAGTGCGTACGGAGCGAATTACCCATTTACGAAGGCGTTTGGAGCGGAGAAGGCCATCTGCATGATGGAGGGTTTGGAAAACAGGATTGAATCTAATTATGTCAAGACAGTGGTTATTTGACAGGATAGGCCCATTGTATAAATCACTGCTCGATCCCCAAATGCTTTTGTGTCGTCATGAGATACATCGAATTTGCCGCGTGCTGACGTAGAAGTAAAGAAAGATGCCTGCATTCGGCCATTAATAAAGGCATGCTGATGCATCCCAAAAGCGAAAGTAACAGTGAAGGTTCACCGGCGGTTTGAAAGACGATCCATTCAGCGTTTGGAACAAGTCCGTCGGCATCACAAGAAAGCCAATCAGGTGTCAGGAAGAAGATCCATCAACCAGCCGGTACAAATCTTATTCAGTGTCATGGACAGGTCCATCCGCATTAGGAACAAGCCCATCAGCGACCCGGAAGATATGTCACTCGGCATCAGGAACAGGTCCATCCGCGTCGGAAACATGTACATGAGCTATCCGAAAGGAGTACCAATAGGCATCAGGATAAATCCATCAGCCATTAAGCACTAAGCCTGTTGCCAGTGACACCGAATGCCAGTCGTGACGTGGAAAATAAACCATCTATGCAATAACCACCTAGGAAAAGAAAATCGCTCTGTCAATCAGAAATCCTGCTCATAAGACAAACACCACATCGAAGCGTCTTATTGAATGCCGCCGCTAATGGTGCATGCTGCTCTTGAGCCTACGCTGCTCTTGCTACTTTTCCGCTTAGTCTCGTAGTCACCTGGAATCATGTGGGAAAACTCACAAGCTGAGCGTATGCCCCATAGTTCTCATCGTCAATTGCACGCTCTAAGTGCTCCTTGTAGCCGAGAAGGTCGGCCCACTCATCCTCTAGCTTTCGCTATTTCATCTGTTAATGATACACTTGTCTTCAATCAAAGTTGATACTTACGGCTTCATCCTCGGTACGACGTAACTCTGCCTCATGTTTGAGACGAGCTTCATCACGAACACGTTCCAGATCCGCCAGCTGGGCTCGAAGACTCTCGATGTCGTTCTTACGACGCTTCATTGCCTTGGTAGTAGGAGTTCCGTCGGCAGCTCCAGGGTTCGCGCGCTTACGCTTACGGTGACTCCCAGGTTCGTCGAGAGGGGCGATATCCGGGAGCGCTGTGTCAGCCATCAACATGTTCGGCGCAGGACGTGGTAGTCCAGGTTGATGAGGTTGAGAAGAGTAATGATCTCCATCATGGTCCATAGCCATAGAGTTGTTGTCTAGAGTTGTAAGTTGGTGCTCAGGAGTGGTTGAGAGAGTGTGGTAATCACCATTATCGGCTTCTTGTGACTGGCCAACAAACAAGGGGTCTTCGGCGTCCGGCATCTCAGCGGCGGGGACAGCGGTAGAGCCATCTTTGAGAAGGATTGGGAGACCCATTACGGGGTTCATGAGTCCGGCGCTACGCAAGACGTCTGTGATCCACAGGTCATTACCACATGCTTATTTAATGCTGGAAGTCGGTTTTGCTTACCTGCATCACGGTACATGAATTTGAACACAGCCCATGCTGCCTTGCCTGGTCGTGGTCGACCCCACTTATTACGCAAAGTCTTACGCAGAGACTCGAGGACTCTCTCGTCACCAGAAAGCCTATAAAGATTTAGTTCATCTATTGCACGGGTAGGTGTATGGGTCAGGGATTACTTGATATGGTGGGTCGGGTCAATATTCATGGTGCCAGGTGCAAGAGGTAGATCTTTCCACGTTTCGACGTCATCTGGCAACGCTGCAGAATGTTTGTAGGTGAAGTCTTCTTCAACCTTGGAGATATGGACCTCGATCGTCCCAACAGTGGTATTGTTTTCGGGATGGAATGAAACTTATATTTGTAAGTAAACACCGCGCCAACACAGTCAAGTATGCTTCTTACTCGGTCCCAGCCTAGCGCTCCTCATCGGGCTTCGGTGCAAAGATCTCACAGACTTGAAGATACCCTCTTCGAATTCAATGTGTGACTCTCGTAGCTTCGCTTTCTGACCGATGGTAGAGACCCAAGTGTTACGAAGTACACCATCGACAATCAAATCGACTTGGAAAATAAACGAGGTCATCTCCAGGTCGCATTGAATGGTGAGTTCTTGACCAGACACGACTGGGATCCAACATTGTACATTTGTGTCCTGACCCGACACCTGGTACTCACCACAGACGGCCTTGTCAGCAAGGACTCTCACCTCAGCAGAGCAGCCCGAAGGAGGGTCGTAGCACCGCATTGTTCTTGTTGATGATTTAGATATGTGGTAAGAGCAGTTGCAATTTTTGGATAAACGCGTTAATCTGTTGTTGAGCCTCTGGGTTCTCGGAGCTGATTGCAAGAATTTCTTTGAGTACGTCGATATGAGCTGGAACCTTGTTAGATTTTTAGTCGAAGAGCTTTGCAAGGTACAAAATTGTGCAAGGAGATGTGAACGAGGTGGAGGTTTGGAAAGTGGATTTTGTAGCTCAAGCGACTGATTCTTAAAGTGCCGTGTTACAGAAGTTCATGTGAATTGCAGATTAAATCAAAGGATTTGTGACGTATTGGGTGATCTTGAGGCTCCGGTGTTGTCAACACTTTGAGAAGTGACTGTCTCCTCACCTTTCATTTAGCGCATTCAAATATTAATCAGACCACAATCAGGCGCGTCCAGGAGCAAATGTGAGTACATTGACTGTTGGAACAAGGTTGAACTTGTGTTGCTACGACCTAGAATGCCCGAGCGCTTCAAGATACAATTTTGGTTGGCCTCATTCTGTGATATCGACTAGATCGCCATTAAGCATCCCCAGGATTGAACCAGAATCGCCAGACCAATGGATAACATGAGTACTGCAAGAGCCTCTGGCCTGAAGGACATAAGACAACCAACATTCGGGCAGAGCATGCTGAAAGGCTCTCCTAAAACATTTGCTTTCTGCGAGTCTGCCTCAAAATCTTCGTGTTACTGAAGATACGCCTAAGTAGAACCAGAAAGAAAAGATTCAGGTGATGGGGCACCAAAAAGGCAGTAAATTGGCGTCAAATATACTGAAATCTGATTAGAAGGACCTGCAAGGACTCAGATGTTTGCAGAGCTCTATCAGCTGACCCTTTCCCGTATTCAATAGCCAGCAGGCTCCATAGGATAATGCAGTAATGGACAGCCAGTTACACTGTGAGACAAATATTAGTAGGCTCTCACGCTCCATTGCAAAGCTGTGATCGCTAGGCCTTGCGAACTTTCGGGTCTCAAGGATCGTCTACCTCTTTTCCGACACCTTTATTCGGGAGCTTGACAGCAACACCAATTTTGTTTCATTGCATCCAATAATGAAGGGAGAAAGTGGACTCTGTTGATCCGTAACATTCATTAGAGCTGTAACGAATATCTCATACATGCTGCATGACCGCGAGAAACGTCTAGATGTCGAATACCCAGAGACGTTCTATCCTCAACCATGTCTGAGAGCATCATTCAAACTTTCATCACGGCGGTAGACCAGTCTATCCTTACAGCTAATCAAACCGAAGGTGCTCAGATGGGTTCCTGTACCTAAAACACTTGAGCAAAACGGTCAATCAATAAGCCGTAGAAGTGGCTTTGCTTACTGTAAAAGGCACAGTTCATAGCTCGAACGTTTAACAGGCTAGTTCAGATCTTCCCTTGAAGAACAGGTGATACAGCGTGTTTTCATGCCATGAAGTGCGACAACAACAATGTATGACGTTCAATTAACGTCACACCACAAGTCTGAAGGTTTGGCTCTGAATCAACCATCCCTTTCGGTTCTTACCCTTATTGCCTGCTACAACGGCAGGGTTGGGGATTAAAACGAACGTTTCGCTAAATCCATTCAACTTGGTTCCTCGAGACTCTCCAAACTTGACGTAGCCACTGACGGAAACTAATATTGACATGTTCTTGCCAGACGTGCTAACGCCACTTTGGGTGTTGTTTGCAACATAGTTGGGATTTATGACTTGGCAATCGTAGCACTGTACTTGGTATTTCGCTGGGGGCATCTGCTTCTCAAACATCGTCTGCATCGCCACTGCGTCTGGTATGCTATTGCCATTGAAGACAATTATCGGTAGCGATTTCCCATCAGGCATGGTTGCCTGGGCCATGTAGAAAGATGCTATCGAAGCTCGGGCAGACTGTAATGCTGTGTAATATGTCTCAACAAGCTCTTGTGCAGCTATGTTGCAACAATTAGGTCAAAACGTATAATCGATAATCAGGGAGGTTTTCGGAATATTTAGAAAGGCAAACCTTCTGTGGAGACCTTCACTGGGTCATCTGCTTGAGGGGCAGTCATATCCAAGATCCTGTGGGTTTGATACCGCTTCCTGGCAACCAGAAAGTGTTATTAGCAGGTCGACTGAGATTTCATATAGATTGCCGTTCGCATTGGACTGGACTCTTCTGGACCGCAGGACCTCGGGTTCAAAAAGCACGTCGTGACAAGCGCGCAGCAGCCCTGTAAGGCGAAAGAGCTTGGGCCACATCTTAATCTATCTCCAGCTTTTGTTCGGTCTCTTGGCGACAGCACATGGTACTTGATATATGAACCATGAGACCGCGATTGACAAATAGAATCAGTCGTATTTCTGCTGTATCTTCCAGTGGATGGGTCTGCAATACATGCCGTACTAAAGGCATCTTTCGGCGGCAATACTCAGTTCCGCAAGCGTCGAGCCCCAGAAAGCCCTATTATATCACCTCTCCTATCTTCTATGTCAATGCTGGTAGACTATGATATACTCTCTTCCCGCAATGTGGTACTAACGTGATCCCAGCGCCACACATAGGTCACCTATATACCCTAGTCCTAACAGACATTCTCAAGCGATGGCAGGTTCTTCGGGGAAGGAAAGCTATATTATGTACGGGTACCGATGAGCATGGCATGAAAGTAGGCCAGCAGTAACATAATTATATACAGTACATTGACGTTGCTTTCTGTTTAGATCCAGCAGGCAGCATTGAAGGCTGGGCAAGATGTGCGCTCCTTTTGCGATGAGAATTATAAGTCGTTCGAAGTAGGACGAAATTTCACGAGAATCTCCGTCATTATGGCTGACGAAGCCTAGACGCTAGCTCAGCGGGCAGAAATCGATCGAGACCATTTTATACGGACGTCAGAGCCAGATCACAGGTTTGCAGTGCAACATTTCTGGGTTAGTCAGGATGATCGTACCCAAGTTACGGTTTCAGCAGCTGACGATAACGAAGCTCATGCTGCGGCACCACGGATACATTTATGAGAAGAAGCATGAAGGCTGGTATTCTGTTAGCGACGAGACATTTTATCCAGCGTCGGCCGTGCATTTCGCGCTCGACCCTTCCACTGGTAGGAAATTCATGGTAAGATTTAGGGTGAGAGGGTTTTTAGAAAATAGCTCAAATCTGTTTAGGCGTCGATAGAGACTGGCAAGGAAGTAGAGTGGACTTCAGAAAAAAACTATCACTTCCGCATGTCAGCTTTCAAAGACCGACTTCTGAAATTCTATGAAAATAACCCTCAGTTCGTCATCCCTGCTACACGAATGAGAGACGTTCTTCAACAGGTCACTGCGAATCTCGAAGATCTCTCCATTTCTCGGCCTGTGGAAAGGTTAAGATGGGGCGTCCCAGTGCCAGACGACGAATCCCAAACCATCTACGTTTGGCTTGATGCTCTAATCAATTACCTCACAAAATCAAATTATCCCTTTCAAATCCCGGGTCGAGAAGATGCTGCTGGCTGGCCTGCAGACTGCCATGTCATTGGCAAAGACATAGTCCGGTATGACCAGTCCCCATCCAATATCATACACGCTAACCATGCTAAGCTTCCACTGCATCTATTGGCCTGCATTCCTCATGGCTCTCGACCTGCCTCTACCCCGCCAAATCCTCACCCACGCCCACTGGACCCTCGGCCGCGAGAAAATGTCAAAGTCCACCGGCAACGTCGTCAACCCGTTCTTCGCCCTCGATCGCTTCGGCGTCGATACTATGCGGTACTACCTCGCACACGACGGCGGCATCAGAGACGATGCCGACTATGACAATTCCTACATTATCGAGCGTTATAAGAAGGGCCTTCACGGTGGGCTGGGGAATCTTGTTAGCCGGATCACGCGTGGCAAAGGATGGAATGTCCGGCGAGCGGTGCAAGAAGGGCTCGTACAAAGCGATTCTACTCTGGCGATGTCGCTGAAGGAACATCTTCAAGATCTCCCTGATGCTGTTGCGACTAAGATGGAGGAGTTAGACCCTGGGGCGGCTTTACATTTGATCATGGACACGGTTTACAAGGTTTGAACTAGCGTTCCTTTTGTACATTCGTACACATCGCTAATCACGACTGGCAGACAAACACATACACCCAACAATCCCATCCGTGGGACTACGTGGACCCCCCTCAGCCTGACAAAGTCGACCCCATCATCTTCCTCTGCGCCGAATCGATCCGTATCTGCGGCATTCTACTGCAGCCATACATGCCGTCCAAGATGAAGATCTTGCTGGATATGCTTGGCGTGAAAAACGATGCCAGGGGGTTTATAGACACAAAGTTTGGGGCAGACGAGTTGTACGGGAAGAGTTTTATTGACGTGGGGAGGGGGCAGCAGGGGGTGCTTTTCCCACCGTTGAGGAGTCATTTCTAGGGTGTGGTAATAGTCTCGTGTGAACTTGGGCTGCTAATGTGCATTGTACGATATGCAGTTATATTAGAATAAAGAGCCAGATGGCGGTATTTCATGACCATTTGTCTCCTTGTTTTACCACAATTCTTCCCTGTTTTTAACGCCGTCTAATGCGACCTCCCATCACCATAATCACGCCTTCACCATACTAATCGAAGTAAAGAGTCCTAAACCTCATCTCAAAGCCTCTATCTATCGTCATAGGCTTCGGATAATTTCCTATCTCGCTGGTCCAAGAAGAGCGTTGGCCGTTGGCATCTGGTTTTCGAGAGATATTGAGGGTTTGGGTAATTGCGTGGTTTTGACCAAAGGGTCTTGCGAGGAGAAAGGGCTGGGGGGGCGTTATTTGTGATTTTTCGTTGAGGAGGAATTGCTGGATTTGGTTGATGCATGGATATAGATGCAGGCTTTGAGGGTTCTAAAATGGTGATGTTGGGGAATTGATATATCTCTTAGTGGAGCTATGAATTGTCTTCTTTTTCTATGCATGTACTACTACGGGTAGGTCAATATCCTTCCAGTAAAAATCCGTTGTATGCTAAAATTAAATTTATCCGAAAAACGCCGTGTAAACATTGCCAGTTTTCCAAAAGCAAAGGAAAATATATCTAGAGATGCCTCCCTCCTGAAAATGATTCGTGCCGCCCCACCACTTCTCGTCCCTGTCCAGGGGCGAGGATACTCTAATAGAATTCATATTCATGAAGCGAATTACAATCTAGATTGTATCAGCATCAATATGACTCTGAATAGGCGGAGCTTGTATTCTCATACCCATTCGCACGTTTCGCATCCGTCTCCATTAACGATTTTATGATCTCTAGCAATATCAGTTCGCCCATGGAGGGCGGGACTGCGTTTCCGATCTGTCTCCTCTTTGCTGTCCAATTCCCAGAAAACTCATAATCGTCTGGGAACCCTTGCAGGCAAGCAACTTCACGAGTTTTGAACCCTCTTTTGCCACTGGGATGGTAGCCGGCGTGACGGGTAAGAATTGTCTTACGAAGTGGAGATTTCGCATTCCGTTTCTTTTTCGGGAAACCTCCTTGATTCCTTTGTGGATGTTGGTTGTCAGAAGCTCCCGCCCAGATGTTCCCAAGCGCTTTAGCCACAGACATGAAAGGCTTCATCTCAGCTGCCTCGCAAATGGAGCGCTCGGCGTGCGTTTGTGGTGGGAAATGTGGTAACTTCTCCCCGGGACTAGTGGTTAGTCGCAGTACATTAGCCACCAAGTCCAACTCATGACTCGCTTCAGGAGGCGGTTTAGTCAACTCACCGGGATGCAATCACGAACAGACGTTGTCTCAATTGTGGCAGGCCAAGTTCTGCGAAGTGGACAATCTTCCACCGGATGCTATAGCCTAGTGAAGTGAACGAATCAACCACTGTACCGATAGTTTCGGCATGCCGAAAATCCAGAAATCCTGGTACCGTCTCAAAAGTTACAATTCTTGGTCTAACCTTCTCTAATATGGGCTTTGTCGAGTGAAGGGTCTTCTTGACCATCTCGTCCGTTGGGCCTTTACCCTTTGTAGCTTGAGCAACGGACCAAGGAGGGCATGGCGGAGACAGATGAAGAAAGTCGACTATCAATTGTCCTTCGGGATCTGGCAGCAACATGAAATCGTAGTGACTCAGACAGTAAGTCTGCATACCTAGCTTATCGAAATTCAAGCGGTAGGCCCCAATAGCTTCGCTGTCGTTGTCGAATGCCCATTTGAGTCGAAGTCCGGCATCAACGGCTGCACGAGACATCCCACCCGCTCCGCAGAAAGCGTCACCGAACGTGTAGGCTTGTTGCTTCTTACTTGCCGCGTATTTCAGTCGCTCAGCCGTAACACGAAAATAGTAGCGAGAGTCTTTCGAGCGTTGTATCGACTCGTCCTCGGTCTCAGAAGCCGCTGGCTTATCTGTCTCAACCCCTGGTTCCGCTATCAAGGATCTCTCGACGCATGGTACAGTGGTCCAATCTGCGCAACTTGGCAAGTTCGGCTCGCCTCTTTGCAGGATAGCAAGGTACTTCCATCTGCATACAGGACTTTGGTGAACGTTCTTAACATCAGACATTCGAGCTGTCACAAGAAATCGATTGGGATCTTCGTCGCCCTCAAAGGCTTCACAGATCCAAGCCACCTCATTAGGTGGCCTTCCAGGTAGCCACTGCCTCGAATAATCGTTAGTTTCACTCGACAACTCTGGAAGGCGCTTGTAGAAGTCTCCAGTTGTGAAAGCCGAGCGTTTCGAAGCATTCCAATGAATAAAGCTGATCGTCATAAAGCTGCCGTTGAAGAGCTCAATAAAAAGGCCGGGTTCAAGCACTGTACCGACACGAAGTTGGGTATCGGATTTTGAAATTTGACCCGATTTCCGTGTCGGTCTTGAAGCCCCCAGTCAGCGGGAAGCCGGTCAGGCAGGTACTTGTGGGTATGGATGAATCCTATATCGATGTAAGCCTAACAATATCATCGATCGTACGCAAGAAAACCCTACTATCAGAGAGACTGCGCCTTGAACCGTGTAGCTTGGATCCAATCTAGACCTTTCTGCATCAGCCTTTGCTCCCTTGCACTAACGTACCCAGCATTCTTTCTGTAATTGAAGTAGGAAGGGCCCGTGAAGGCTCGTGACTTGAGGTATTCTTCAGAGCTCCATTCACGATGCTTCTTAAAGATGCAGTCCCTTGAGTTTAGGTAACAGTAGCCGCAAGGTGCACGTCCTTCGCATTCTAAATTATTGGTTTGGCATTCTAGACATGTTGTCCTGGCTGGAGACATCTCAGTCCCGCTCTAGTTCAGCTCGTATGAGCTAAAGATTTGAGATCGACTGTTGAAAGCAGTCTCTGTAGGAGTGTATGTTGAGTGCGTTATGATATCTGAGTTTCTGTTGGGGCTGATATCAAGTGCGTGAAGATGTTTATATGTATAATAGAAGGTACAAACTAACATGGCGAGACACTGACTACGGCGACGAAGAAGAAGGAACAATCTCGAACTCATGGGACCTCATGAAATGTGACACGCAAGGGTGTAAAAATTGTGTCATTGGGGTTAAAAACGCTGGATTCTGAACGAAATTGCGGCATATTCAGTGTTTCGGTTTTGTGTCAGGGTTTGAAAAGCACAGCAGAGAACTGTATAGCAAAGAACTGTATAGCAAGAAATTGTACGAGAAATTTTTCCTGTCTCTCGCAGAAGGTATCGCGCTTAACAAAGGGGTATGAACTGGATGTTTCGAAGACACGCATTCATCATGTTGAAGGAACAAGGTATCTGAGGGACACTAGAAAGTTAGAAAGGACTTAGGAGTCGGCGAATGTACTATGAAAGCTGTGGTAGTACTGGTTCAAAAGGATGGAGACTGTTTGGCCCCAGAACAACCGCATTGGCTTGTGGTTAGATGTCAGAGAGCTGATGCTTGAGACCATAACCCTTCTGCAAATGCTTTCCATTAATCTCTGTCTCCATACATAATCCTAAGGTTGAAAAGTATGAAGAAGCCACGCTCCCAAATTTCCGGGGTATTCGTAGAGGTCTGACCTAAGGGTAGGCCGCCTTCTAGTAAGCACAAAAGATATTTACAAGTCAGTAGCACAGGAAAAGGTCAAAAGTGCTGACAATGCAATTTGCGGCACTTTTCGCCAAATGACAGATTTTGTATCTTCGAAGGTATACGGACAAAGGCGGCGATGAAACTCTCATAAGCGGAATATTGCATCACTCAGTGTGTAGCCTGGTAGTCCGATTAAATAATGCTCCTCCTTGGTAGATACACCCACCGGATCTGTTCTATTCATGTAAAGCGACCTTTCGAGGAGTTCTATACTCTAGACGTCGCACATTATTTTCTGTCGGCGGTAGTCAGTGTTGAGTAGGCTCGTATTATCTGATACTATCTATTTCTCTGTGTCCAATCGTAGAGTCGTGAACTTTGGTAGCAAATCGAGCGCAACTTCAACTTCAGGAGAGGACGCGAGATAACGCGCCTTTCTAAATAAAGCCTAGCTCATATCTCTGTAAAGAGCAAACTCGCGCCTCATTCGCTTTGTCTTTCCTTTGCAATGATCACTGCTTTGTCTCGTTTCATATCTTCCATGTGCGCCGATTCAGTGACTGTCATTGTGCCCGGCTGGAATGCGTCATGGACTATCACGGTAATCATAAGTGTCCTGGCCTACATGGCTCTCGTTTCAAAGCTACGATACCGAAGGGCAGCAAATCTGCAAACAAAGTACAACCTCACAACAAGATCATCGTTCCGCACGATGAGCACTGATAATGCACAATTGATCTTGAAAGACCTCACGGAACTCGAATTCCCGAAGATATTCGGCTTCTCTATCATCTTTGCGCTCTTTAAGGGAGGTAACGTGCTTTCTTTGTCAGTGGCCTGAATACAACAGTGTGATAGCTTTTGACCATAGCAACTTACCTTCCGAGTTCAGACGTATGGCATCCCAAGTGTGTCCTCTCTTCTTGTCGCCACTGGGCAGCTCGCCAGTCCTGAGACTGCATCGAGGCGTACTGCGGACACTGGTGTGCTCTTGCTTGAATTTGCACTCAACAAACCTTCGTCCGAAAGGACAATTGATTCAATAGCCCGCATGAATTACTTGCACAGCCGTTATCAAAAGTCTGGCAAGATTACGGACTCTGACCTCCTGTACACCTTGAGCCTCTTCGCGCTAGAGCCAGGCAGATGGGTGGAGAGGTATGAATGGCGGAGCTTAACAGATATGGAGCTTTGTGCTTGTGGTACATTTTGGAAGAGCATGGGCGACGCGATGATGATTCCATATACAGATCTTCCTTCCTCTAAGACAGGATGGCAAGACGGCCTCCATTGGCTTGAAGAAATTCGGGAGTGGAGTTTGACATATGAGAACAGCCATATGGTCCCAGCTATCACCAACAAACAACTAGCAGAGTCTCATCTTGATGTTTTGTTTTTCAACCTATCAGAAACCTACATCAATATTGGTAAAAGATTTGTCACTGTCCTCTTGGGTGAGAGGCTAAGAAAGGCGATGATGTAAATCCAGATGCATGAAGGCATTCTAGCCATAGAGAATTAAGCTAATAGAGCCACGAAGGTTTCCCAAGCCACCTACCATTTACTACGAACTACTCAACGCGGCTCTTGGATTCCGAAAGTTGCTCCTACGACACTTTTTTCTTCCCCGGCCAGAGTTCATGCGAAAACAATACATTCCTTCCAAAGCCAACAGCAAGACAGGCCGTTTCAACTCTGTTGAGTATCTATCGTATCCATGGTACGTTAAGCCATCCTTGAACAGACGCTGGGGTCCACGGGCATGGATCACTAGGCTGCTGGGTCGTAAGCTACCCGGTGATGACGGAAATAAGTATGCGCCTGAGGGCTATAAATTCACCGACATTGGCCCTCAAGCTTTGAAGGGTAAAGGTATTGAAGACATGGATGTAACGCGCACAAGGCTCACCAACCAGAGAAGAGGAGGCTGTCCCTTTACTGCCTAGTATAATCATATTTATATATTTAAGATTGATACTGCAGTTGCTAGAACATGGTCGTTACTGTTCATGGATTCGACATTCCAGCGTTGCTCAACTACGGCTTAGAAGCCGGGTATAGCGGTAACTTCTAGAGCAACTCGATAGCAGTCACAGGCTAAGGTGGGTCGTAAATGATGAAACTTATGGCAAGATGCATTTCAGAGTTTACAACTCGGGTTCGAAGCCGGATGTTACTCAGGTCCAATGTGTTTCGCCAATCAACGTCGCAGGCGCCTGTAAGCGCCCTGATCCTGTTTAGGGTTCTGGCAGTTTGATATAGCCACTTCTCAGCCTTGCACTTCCATCTCTTATAATCTCGCTACTTCTCAAGTTTTCCTCACAGTACAACAGAAGTCTTCAACATTAGAGCAGGTGTTATTCATCAAACGTCGTTGCCAGTTCTACACTTGGAATTCATGATTCTGTCAACGAACACTTCTGTTCTTCCGACACCCACAATCTTATCCTACAGTTCTAGCACTCTTACCCCGAGCAAACGCGGCTGGGTGAACCAACCAGATGGGCGTGGAACCTTTGACATAATATGGAGCTGTCTTGCGACGCTCCTCATCTGCGTCTGGGTGATGTTACATCTCAATGTTCCCGCGAAGGAAGATACTACTTGGACGTTGTTCCTGCGGAAAATACGGTGGCTGGGTCTTGCTATTCTTGCACCCGAACTTCTCATGTTATTTGCAAGCGGGCAATGGGCCTCCGCAAAGCGATCCGTTACCGAAATGGGTGAGCTGGGCTATGGCAAGTGGTCATTGGTACACGCCTTTTACGCTGATAGTGGAGGATTCCTACTTTGCGCTCGCGACACTATACCTTTCCCGGTTACCGCAAAACAGATCTATTACCTCGTTCACAAGAAATACACACAAATGCCGGCAATCACGAGAGAGGAGATCTGGGACAAGAGCAAAGCTGACAAGTTTGCAAAGACAATTGCAGGCCTGCAAGCGGGTTGGCTTGTCGCCCAGGTTATAGCTCGAGCACTACAGCAATTGCCCATTACTCTCCTAGAGTTGTCGACTGTGGCTCTAATCATTTGTACAGGTGCAACGTTTTTCTTCTGGTTCCATAAGCCACTCAACGTTGACACCCCTACTACACTATATTTGGATTTGAGCATGGCAGAAGTGCTTGTACTCGCAGGAGACGAAGCTTCCACCCCCTTCCGCGACACACCACTAGATTTTGTGGAACCTCAGCTCTACACATCTAGCCAGATGCCTCTGCACCGATGGTGGGGGGTCCAGCAACGGCCATTACCACGTATACCAAATGATCGTGATTCGCGTCTTCACAACTTCCAGATTGTGACCATCGTCGCCTTATCTACTGCCAGCTTCTCCCTCATCCACTTGGCTGCGTGGAATTTTGAGTTTCCCACTCAAATCGAACAAATTCTGTGGCGTTGGACTTGTATCTCCATGGGTGTGGTTTTGGGTATAGGATGTTCCGTGGAGGCAGTGTCTATCATAAAGGACAACTTTACCACGACCGGATTGACCAATCTGAACGGATATAAGCTGAAATGGCCAACAAATCTATTGTTTTTCATTCCTGGGGCAATCTATGTCTTTGCGCGGTTGATCGTCATAACGGAGATCCTGATCAGTTTGCGTCTTCTCCCAAGCGGTTGTTTCCAAAATGTTCAGTGGATGAATCTCTTTCCGCATTTCTAGCGCTGATGTTTGATTACCCTCGTTGTGCTCTCACCAATACTAAAGACAGTTCATTGCTCATATCATCATATCTCATTTCATAACATATTTAATTTTTCGCTTATAAACGCAACGACTGTGCCCCAGCATCTCTTTTCGAGAAGAAAGTATTGCCAACCTCATGTTCATGTTAGAAAACACGCGTTGTCGAATCGAGTTACTCACTTCTAACCATTACGCAGAATACGCGTCCCTCTTCAGACGTCGCTATCTACTGCAAGCCACGCATTGCGCCTTCCAGCCATCTCCACCTGCCTCCTTACCTTTGCCTATCCCCTGCCCCTAGCTTGGTAAAAGAGCGTGGTTGACGGGATGCAGTCCTTCATAGAACAAGTCTCTTGATCGAACAAATCCATTCGTCGCATATAGCGATTATGACCTCGAATTATATTTCTTACCTTTTGAACTTGCCTTATAATACGCCACGGTTAACCATCGCCCCTACCCTCCGCTATATACCCACCAAAGGTCAGGAAACCCTTTAAAAAGAATACCCTACCTCGCACAAACGCATAAAACAGTCCAAAAGCTCATATATGTACTATCAAGCATCCAGCCAACCCCATCACTTTCACACCGACCAAACTGCCCCGGCCTCCACATCCCTTCCCCGAAACCTCCCAGTCTACCCCCACCCATCTACCACCTGCCTATCCCTTCCCACCCCGTCTTTCCTCCCCCGATCTTCCAGCGGCAGATGCACCTCCTCCATCCCCGCCCCACGCATCCCACTCGCGGAAGACTGATCATGCAACACCTCAAACGACTCGCCCTCGCCGCCGCCGTGGTGGCGGATCCTGTTCCGCCGCCCACAAGGCATGGTGCTCCTTTCGCTTGGGCGGGTGGTTTTCCGGCGGAGAATCAGCTGGGTGAAGCGCGGGAGCATGGGGAAGCAGGTGCAGAGGATGATGGTTGAGATTTCGGCGAGGCTGGCGGCAGGGAAGGGGTGATGCGTTAGTTTACCGGGCGTGGAGTAGGGGGTGGATGTTTTGGGAGGGCGGGACGTACGTCCACATGGTGATTTGCGCGCTGATGTAGGTGTCGTCGGTGCTGGAGAGGAGACGGGGGGTGTAGGCGACGCGGCAGATGCTGGAGGCGAAAGCGCTGGGTAGGGAAGCGAGAGGGGGTTAGTCACGGTTTTTTGGTCAAATTTGAACGCGGCCTCTGGGGGGGGGGGTTTCAAAGGACTGGCTCATACAGTAACCCGGTTTCAAAAACAGCCATGACCCCCGCCTTCCGCTTCATCCCCATGTGCAAATGCCACGTCGCCCAAAGCGGCGAGATCAAGATTAATAAGTCCTGCATGGAAATTTATGCAATAACCTTGGACAGAGTCTCTGTTCCAGGACCTATCCTACGTGATACACTGGAAAAACAGGCTGACGAAGATACTACCTTAGTGTAGAAAGCCAAGCTTCCCCAGATGAGGGTATGGATTGCCCAGTAAACAGGACCGGTCTTGTTGGGCGCGAAGATGCGCATGAGCTGGAGGAGGAGGGCCATTTTAGCCAGCCAGGTGGTGGGCAGGTTAAGGGTCTCGATGACGAAGCTGAGCTGCTGTTCCTCGGTCCTGTACAGGGCATTGTCAGGCGTGAGGTGAAGATGGTAAAATGGGGAGGTACTCGTGATATTTGAAGGAGATGTGATACAGGCACATCCCAGAGATGGCGACCAAAGCCCGCTTGCCCCAGTACAAGGACGACAGAAATGTAGGCTATATTGGCCGCCTGTTCAAAGTCAGTTGACGGGTTTTCTTCCCAACCACCTAGTCGATGGAAGGTTGCTAAGCTATGCAGATTGATTTTGACCGCGTACCCAGGCTACTAGCAAGATATTTACACGATCGCCCGAGTCAGCCGAGTTGCGAGGAAGAAGGTTTGCCAGAACACCATACAATCCTCGAGAGTCCATGGTGAGATCGACCACTTTGCAATCAATCGCGCGGCTGTGAATAAAGTCGTCAAGGTCAAGCAAAGGACAACCGTAATTAGGATCTCAGGATAGAGCGACCCAGGATCCACGAAGTTTGATGAGGCCCCTGGGGAGGAGTAATAGCAGGCAAAAGACTGCTTGCCATTGGAGTTGCTATCGAAGACAACCGCGCCGGAAAGCCGTCTCAGTGACAGAAGGTGCCTTGATATTATTAACGGTTGACGTCACAAGTATTATGCCGGCTGCAATGCGCGATGTCAAGATGTCGAGCTGCATATCATATACCAAAGCAATGAGGATCGCGAGGAGGTTGTGAAGATGAGTGTACTGCATGCGCTTGAGAGATTCTTTCTCAAGGACTTTCATACTCAAGTCCCTTTTTTGATTTCAAGGCTCGATAACGATATTCACAGGCTTTATCACCAATGAACGCAGAGATGGTCGGAAAGCATCACGAATCAAAGCATTAGCCATTTAAAGTGCATCACGTTAATCTGTGAGGTCACATCCACTGCTCAAGCCAAGCTCGCATCCAGGCCTGGTTGACAGGCTCCAAAGCGGCCATGGTTTTGCTTGCCTGCAAACTAATTTCGATATCACATTTGGCGAACGGCCCTCGTGATACCATTAATGTTAAAAAGTTGAGTGCCTTCAGCGCTGGTTTCGCTTTCAACTCTGCCGTGTCTGTATCATCAAATGTTCGAAGCTTCTGCACCCATTCAGAAAGCGGTATGGCCTTGGCACCATGACCGCAATACTCTTTCACACATCCCAGCAGTTCGCTCCAAGCTGTTGGATGGGGATTCACAATATTGTAATATTTGGGGCTTTCCCCTCGTTTCCTGAGGTCGTGAAACGACAGCTCAAGTATGATCTCGGAGACTTTGTCTATTGGGACCCAATCGACTGGTGCTAGGTCTGCGGGTACCAAGCCGAGTGACTTCGATGTTCTAAACATACATGGCACTAAATCGCTCTCAGCCCACGGCACATCGCTGGCAACCGTAGATCCACAAATCTGCCCCACCCTCAAAATTGTAAGTGGAATGCTTGATTGCGTGGCTGCTGTGTCAAATATTCGCTCCGAGACTAGCTTTGATTCTCCGTAGCCCATAGGAAGAGCAGCATTAAAGTCGGCGACAGCTGCCTCGGGAACAACTGACCTATCCTTATCCGTAGGTTCCCAATTCCCGACTGAGCTAATGGAAGATATGAAGACAATACGTGGCCGACGAGGAACTGATGCGCTCCAGTCAACGAGCGTTCGCACGCTTTGAATGTTCTCGGAGAAAGAGGACAAGGACTGGTTGAAATCGACCTTCCAGGCATTGTGTATAACGAGCTCACAGTCTTTTGAGAGTCTGGCAAAGTCATCGTCGCTCAGGCCGAGCCGTGGTCTAGCAACGTTTACGGTAAGAAAGGTGATATTTGCCACTTTGGAAACATTTTCAGTGTCTCGCCCTTCCGATGACTTTTCCCATTGCTGTCGTGCAACTGCGGAACGATTCAAGCAATAGATGTGTTTGACAAGCGGATGGATCGAAAGACTTTTGAGAAGGTACCAGCCAAGAGATCCAGTAGAGCCGGTAAGCGCGATTATAATGCCATCAACTCGAGGCTCTACGGAATGCATTTGCTTTGCTGGAGGGAGTAAGTGTATAGAGGCTTCGAAAAGCGCAGTCATATCTGCAGCGCGTTGGTTTTTTCCCGGTATGATATCTTCGTTAAGAAAAGATAGGACGACCTCAGACAACTCCCTGATTGATGGATAACGATAGAAGGTGTCAGCCGAAAGCCAGGAAAGCTGATAGGCTTTTCTATGCTTGAGAAGACTAGCCTTTAGATTTGCGACTGCTTCTGTAGTTTTCAAAGAGTCTAAACCGAAGCTGTAGAAGTTATCTTCGTCCCCAAGCTCAATCCCTGGCAAGCTTTGAGCCAGCCTAGATCGGATACAGTTAGTTACTGCCCCTTGTCGGAATGCTGGCGCTTCTAGAGACGATAGGATTGCATGCTGCTGCTGTGGCTCGCTCGCATAGAGGGCATCAATTTCTTTTGCGTACGCAGCTTCGGTCAATCTTCGAATAATGGTGCCCTTTCCCGAACGTGCAAATGGTTTGTCTGGCTCAGCTACTATGATCATCGATCGTAGGACTCGGCCATGCCCTGGTGCCTTCATGTTTGCACTTTCAACTAACGGCCAGATGTTCTCTATTAGTAAATCCGTGTTCCTATGATCTGGCTTAGGCTCAACTAGAAGAGCAGGCAAGGATCGCCCAAAACCTGTAATGACGACGCCTGCAAGAGATGGATGCGCTTGTAGCGTGATTTCCATTGGCACTGGGTTGAATTTCTCGCTATTGGACAAGACAACAATATCGTCCCTGCGCCCATGGAAACGCCAAAGATTCTTTTTCGTAGGATGTGGTCTGAATAGATCCTTTGTTCGCCACTCTTTCACACCGGGATAATTATGGTTCAGAGTTGAAGATCCATCAGTGCTCTCATCCGCAAAAACCACAAGCTCGAAAGCATCATCCTCAGCAGCTTGAAATTCTAGCTTCGAATAAGGATGGAACTCCATGTACGACCAATCTTCGCGTAGTGGGACCAGCTGTCTGACTTGTCCAAGCTCCGTAGAACCGTAGAATTGACAGATCATGGTGACTTTGCTTATTGCATCGCCAACGGCTTGAGATAATGGTCCACCAGAGTAGCAAAATATGTCTAATTTTTTGAAGAAGTCAAGGCCATTTGGTTCATGAAGTAGTTGTTCTGCTATAACCGGCGGTACAAAGCAACCGCGAATATCTTGCTGTTGTAAAATCTCCTTTACCAGCGCTCCGCTTGGTGGTCTTAAAGGCGGGCCAAAAACAGGTATGGCATGAGTGTACAGCGGTAGTATAATTTTGTTCAAAAAGCCTCCCATATGGAAAGGCGGAAATGGCTCGTAGATTCGGGCGCCCGGAGATTCAAAGTCCCACACGGTGAAGTCATGATTCTTGCGCCCTGGCACTGCAGGAAAGTTGCGGTCGTTATCTATAACTGCAAATGATCCGTGGGTCATGACCACGGGTTCCGGCAATCGTGTCGAGCCTGATGAATGCAAAACAACGATGGGCTGCCGTACAGCTTGGTCAAATGTGAGGTGGAATGGGAAGCTTCCTGCGTGGGCTCTGAGCAGTTCGTTTAGGGAACTAATTTCCATGCGGCGCAAGTCTGGGGTTACAGTACAAATCCCACCAACCAGAGTCCTCATTTCTTTGGGATAAACGACACGTGAAGACCGGGTCTGCTCCATCAACGAAACATTGGTAGCCACAGGATTTCGTGGTGAAGGAAGTAGGACCTGTTCAAAGACTCGATCAGATCTGAAGCTCTGCACTCGTATGGTTAGGACCTCACCTTATAGCCACATTTGATTGCAGCATAAAAGAGGATGTTGTACCGAAGATCGGGAAGCCCAATGTATGTCAAAGTTTGAAAGTCATGTTCAAGCTCACGCCCAAATTGTGCTTGTAACTGATGGGCCATGTAGTTTACGGCGTTCGCCATTTCCGCAAAGGTGACATCTCGAAAGCCCTCTGTTAAGTCGGTCGACTTTGCAATGGCAGCGAAAACTCGATTTGGGTTTGCTTGAGCCTCCTCATCAAGAATCGTAGGCATCAGTCTCCGCCCGTATTCTGGTCTCTGCGATGCAGGATTAGCCACTGCCATGTTTGATGAGTGCTAAATTTATTTCTGATAGAACTAATTGACAGAGTGAGGATATAGCCAAGGTAAATAGCTACGGTGATGTGGGGTAATGAATGCTAGTAAATGACCGTATCAATGCACGTGCGTATCGTGTACAGACTATCTAGTCTCATCCCACGTGTGGATTGTTTATTGCTCTCAGTATGGATCAGGCTGTTTTATTGCGTTGTGAAGATGTGGTGGATGTGCAGGATGTGGAGGGGAAGGGAGGATTGGGCTGGGTGCTGTTGGCGCGGACGGGTATGGATTGGAGAGGTGGATGGTGACTAGGAAAAGATCCTAGGGTTGGAGTTCCTGTAGTAGCAGTCTTCTGCTCATGCTCCTCATCCTCATACAAAAGAATAGTAATAAATAACAATCGAGTCCCGAGACAAGCAAGAACTTAGTAACGAGGCGAGGGTATGTAGAGAATTAATAGAACACCATCGTCTCGAGTCTTCAATCTCCGCAAGATATTAATTGTAAGATTAGTTATATTATGATAGGCATATACACCTATGCAGTCGCCTCCTTTCCAGCCCAAAGCTTCGTTAATTGTTCGGTCGTACAAGGTCGTAGCCACGAATATCATCTGCTAGCATCCGCTAGCCCTTCTCTACACACTCTGCGTAGTCGGCTGGCTCGGCCAACTCACCGTCCCCCGCGTCGCATAAAGATTAAACTGGCCCCTGCCCCCGCAGGACGCCGTCCCCGTCGTCGCCGCGCCGATCGACCCACTACAAACATCCGTGCACGCATGAGCGCCGGTTAAGCTCGTCACGCCCGAAGTGCCGAAGGCGAAACTACTGCCGCCGTAGCATTCCCGGTGATACTCGACGTAGACGTAGGGTAGCACGGTGGGAGTGGGCATCTTGGCTAGGGACTGCGCGTAGGCGATGCAGAGTTCAGGGGTCACGCTGTTGTTGGAGAAGAGGAGGGGGAGGGCGCGGCCGCCGGAGGATTTGTCGGCGAAGCAACCAATGTAGGGGTAGCCGGACGCGGTTGGGGTTGGGGTTGTGCTGGTTGTGCTGGTAGAGAGGGTGGTGCTGGTGGAGGTGGTGGATGGAGTAGTTGAGGTTGTTGTGGAAGTTGTGGAACTGGTTGTTGATGTGGTTGAAGAGGACGTAGACGAGCTGGTTGTTGTTGTTGTCGTTGGGGGTGGGGGATTGGTCCCGGATGAACCAATGGCAATGACAACGTTTTGCTGGATCACATAGACTCGCCCATTTCCGAATGCGGGCCGTTGGAATTTGGTAAGTCTTCCTGTTGCGGGGAGCGGGATGGGCACCATAACGCCGTTGACTGGCACAGCCTTGAATGCCAGTAAACCATTATTAACATCGGCTACCCATACCTGTGGTTATAGGTAAGTATCTACTGTCTGGAACACAAAGGTGACAAGGTACTCACAATACCGGTACCAGCTTGTCCGCCATTAGTGGTAACGGTGGGCACACCCTTTCCAGCAAAAAGAACTGCCGATTTTCCAGCCAGTGTAAACAGGGGCTTGCCCGACCCATCAACACCCATTTTGTATGCATACAAATTGTCCCCTGAGGGATTGAAGCTTTGGAACGAATCAAAATCAGGTCAAGAAGAATGATTGGGGTACTTACTAGAAGTATCCACCCTCTAAAGGGTAACTTCCTATTCCGCTAAAAAGGGAATTGGGTTGGACAATTGTTTGAATAACTTGACGCAAATTAGTAAAGTAACAACGATTGGCAATTGAGTCGCGCACCAGCATCTGAGCCACCAGGTCCTGCGTCTTAGTTAGCATGTTATAAAACTGGTAGTAAATGGGTTCCATCAACGAACCATTCGCAAATCCTCCAAGATTATCTGCATTCAAGACGTAGACTTTGCCACTCTTGCCACCAACAACCCCTATTCTACTGACGCCTGCTCCAGAAAAGGCGGTTGGATCAAGGAGAGCCACTCCTGAAGATCCAAAATCTCTATCGCCTCCATTCAAACTCTGATACTCGAATGGCTCGAAGTAATCCTGTTGGGTTAGAACGCCACTTCCCGGATCAACACCAAAGTTTGCAACTGCTTGTTGAAGGGTGCTGATGGGCTTTTTGCCGCTGGCAGGTGCCCCGCCAGCATTGTCCCCGCCTCCACGTCCATTACTGGGAATAATAAGCAAGGTGATTTCGTGTCTTTGTGAACTTGACGTACCCAGTACAAAAGAAAACCCGGTTACCATCAGCAGCGATTCCCATTCCAGACTGCCAGATTCCGGCCTTTCCACCGTTTTGAACCGTGATATCAGTGGCTTGTGGCGATGGGGCACCTACAAAAAATAAGTGTGAGCGGCTGGAAGAGGTTCGATCACAGTCCCCTACGCACCTGGCTGGGCTTCCATTGCTATGATATTGGTCACACCAACGCCTGTCGTCTTGCTCGCGGACACAAGCAATCCTGTGTAGTTGAAGTTATCGCAATGCCCTCCGAAACCAGCAACAATTTCGTTGCCAATTTCAGCTAGGGAAGGTCTCTGTAGGACAGTGCCGCCAACGAAGTATCTACGATCGTAAGCTTGCTTCTTCTCTAGTTTGACTTGGCAAAGATCCTAACCGGGAGTGATCATTATTGGCAAAGTGACCCTCAAGGCTGACAGGGAAACCGGCGACGTCCGATAGGTCTGAAATGTGAACAGCGTAGAACTTGTACTCGCCTGATTTGAATCAGCTAACACACTCAGAGAAACGGAAAGCCGAAGCAAGGTTTATCAGAACGCACCGTTTATAGTCCCTGCTGGTCCAGCAACGGCTATAGCAGTCAGTCAGCGGGGCTATCACCTGGGAAGAATTGCAGACGAACCTCCTTTGTAGCCCTTGGAGTAAAGATACATTATATCAGTAGCCGAGTCAATGATTGGCGTACCCGTGATTCCGACAGTGTTTGGAATATCTCCGCAATTAGTATCTACGGATTGGAATGGAGGATCAAGGGTTCGAGATTTGACCAAATTGCCAGTTAAACCATCGACGACTCTGATAATATTCTGGTTGGAAACCGTGATAACTAGCTCGTTCGGAGAACCAGATGGGGTGAAGACCAGAGGTTTGGCGTAGAATACTTCGTTGGTATTATACGTTTGCTTCCACGAAACGGTATATTTTCCATTGGGATCCATGTTGTGATTTGGCAAGTATCCGGACTGCGGAGGATCCTAATCGAGTATTAGAGATGTTTGAGCGAGGCCCCATCATTCAGCAGACGCATACCGCATCCTGAGGAGAGTCCGTGGAAACGAACGCATTGGCTAGGGCAGGCAACAATGCCAGCCCTAGTATCTCAGAACACTTCATCGCGACTAGAAACAGACTGTGTACTATAAGTTGGTTTCAACGAAAGAAGAAGACAGAGAACGAGAGCAGGGAGGAAAGAGAGCTACTATTAGTATTGAGTCCGAGGAGCTGAGCTCGAAGACTCGGCGCGTCCAGTCCGATGAAAAGGTGCCGTCTAGATGCCATGGCGGCCAAACTTTTGCACATAGGCCGGTTGAAGGCAGCGAATATCATCAGAGCGTGGCTTGAAATGGGCAACGGACGCTTGGTCCCTGGCAGAGCCTTGCAGGTGCAGCGTCCATAAAGTGCTACGTGGTACGGAGGTACGAATACGATGAACCCCACAGAGGGACGATGGGTGTCCAATGGGGCGTACGTCCTTGTACACAGTAGTACATTGGCATGGCCCTGCCGTCAAACCTTGTAAGTGCCTACCTACCTAGGCAGCAGGTGATTAGGGATGCATAGTATTCCGTACGGGATGTACAGGTAAGGTAGGCAGGTACTCAGGATTGTTGTTAACGGTTATTGTACTGGCGGGCAGACTTAATCGCCGCCCCGTTGCCCTGGAATTGCCTCTTTTGGCGAGCAATGTTTCCCCGCCGTCAGCCTCCATGGCCACAATCAAGACTGACTAATGTTCCTATTCGCCCGTCTCCAACTATCCCGCCTCAGCTTCAGCTTCAGCTTCTACCAAGTCCACTGCATCCAGTGTACATTCTAGACCGCGCTCTATCTGTGCTAATCCCACGATTACTTCCTGGATGTTCTGCGGGTTCTGCTTCCGAGATAAAATAACGCAGTGACACTAGAGCAAGCACTAGCAGTAACAATACCTTAGCAACAAATCAAGTTTTGCTCATATAACCCTCCTTTCCCCAAAACAGAACGCCTTGACCGCGGGAGCCTTATAGAGATATCATATTAGAGCTAATGATAATGGAACCGGTGACCTACAACCTCGATCCTGATTCTACAGAGCTAAAAGACGCAAAGCAAATAACAGGATAGCCCTTGGATACGAAAAAAACTCCCCAAATTCGAAACAGTGACATTCCGAGGCGTTCCATCACTCCCGACAATTTCTTGAAAAGGTGACCATTTTCTGACTGCACGGTCTGAACAACCGATAAAAAAAAATTACAAGTCGTCTTCCTCAAGAGCCGCAAGAAACACGTCTCAAACATATTTTGCCGCAGTCAGAAGCAACCAAAGTTAGGGGGATTGCGAGATTGGGTTCCTGTTGCAGAATTGTGAGATATCGTCTCTGAGCAACGGTGCAAGTTAGAGTCTGAATTTTGTATTATGTACAGTATCATGCATAGCATTAACGAACTGATCACTATACGGAATACCGAACAGTGAGAACTGAAAAAGAGTTCTCTGTTGGCTTTAAATCTTCGGAGAGCCAAGGGATAGGTGGTTGAATTTATAAAACATCTGCTGTTAAGAGGGGTTGGTGATGGCGAAGGGTTGAGCATAGGTACCTCAAGCATGTAGACGAAGGTGCTCGCTAAAGCGGCAGCCTCGTCCATTGACTGAGCTGGGGCCAGATCTCTGTCCTCTGCCTCTTTTGCAGCCATTATATCGATACACTTTACCATACAATATATCTTGAGCTTCTACCAGCACGCGTACTATAAGTACCTTTGGCACATCGAGGCACCAGCGACTTCGCGCAGCTTGCCAGACTCTGGCCTCCTCACTCTTGCTTCAAACAATGTGTGCTCCTCAGCCTCGGGCAAAGCCCATGAATCTCCGGTCTCAAGCTCTTTAGATTGAGTGTGTGGACTACATGCTTCCCGCTTAAACATCAATGCCATCCACAGTAACCCCCTTGTTCCAGCTGTACTGTAATACCCTCGCAACCTCTAAGGCCGACTCATGGGACACCATGGCAGCAACAAGATACAGACTCGCATCCAGCCCGCTGGTCACCCCACCACTCGTAATCAGCCTCAACCCTCCGAGCCTCAGCGACGATCGCCTTGTAAACGACTCGCGCCGCTTGACACTCTCCTTCCATGCATTACTGCCTTTGCGCGCAATGGACTTCCTCCTTCCGTCGGGTCTCTTACTCAGGATGAATGGGTTTTCTTCTAGCTTTTCGCCCAGATCAAAACGCGCGTTATTGACAACGTAGTTCTCCTCCATGACATCTGTTTGTTGCAGGTCACCCTTTCTAGCGGCTTCCTTGCAGATGATCTCCATCTTGGTGTAGTAGTCCGGGTGCGTGGTTGCTGCCAAGCCTTGTAGAACACCTGCTTGAGCGAGGAGCAGCGACCCGGTGCCGATGGACATCAGGGTACGCTCTTTGCTGGGATCGGTCTGTTGAAGATTGCAGAAGGCTTTGACGAGCTTGATGGGCTCGGATTCTTTCTTAATCACTTCGTCGATGCCGCTGCCGCCAGGGACGATTAGGACGTCGTAGTCTTTGAGATCTTCATGGGCGTCTTCGTAGTCGATACCTGCCTTGACGGTAAGGCCAGAGGAGGAGGTCACGCCTGCAGAAGCTGCTGCGATGGTGCATTCGAAGGCTTTGCTTGCTGAGAATGAAGTAAGTCAGCACACTGGTCCTGACGAGCCGATTGTGGGACAGCTTCAAAGGTAGAGGAATGGTATAAAGCTCAGAGGAGACTCACAAGAATCGCTGATCTTATGACGAGCATTGGCAAGAACCTCAAGAGGCCCACAAAGCTCCTGAGCTCCAAACGACGGAGGCAGAGCGAAGAGGACCTGGATCACTTCGATCGGACCCTCAACGCTCTCTTCTTGGATTGCACTCATCTTGCACGACTTGGAGGATTTTAATTAAGACTTAGTTCTATAGCTCCATCAAAAGGTAAGGTAGGAAACAATTGTTGTGACAAAGCTCAGACTACAGTTTTCCCCGCAATGGGGCCCCGCATAAAGCTAGACCTTTTTGGGAACTGTAGGGTTTTGAGGATTTCATGTTATCTTGAGTTTGAGCAGTGGTTTCGATAATCTAACATTTTCCTTGACTATGAAAGTCGCTGTCATCGCCGCTGCAATACGACGAAACCTTTTCTTGCTTTCGTCCCTCACTTTCCCACTCCATCCCTCCTAACCAACCACCCCAGCTCCTGCGGCTGCCCGGGCGTAACCAGCTCACCTGCTGTCTCCTTGAGCATGAAATCGTGATCCACATACTCAAAGCCCGGAACAACCACCTAGAAACAGTAGGATCAGCCTCCGTTTTCCAACTTCCAATCCATACTTCCACACCAAGCGAAGAATCAGAACACATACCCCACCAATCAACAACTCCCCTCCCCTCCCCCTCCTCGAGAAAACTAGCCTCATACTTCCCCCCCTATACCACCCACTGCAACCGCTCCCCTTTCTCCAGATCCCCTCCAACCGTAAACGTCTCTACCCTAGCAGCACCTCCTTCGGCCCCAACCTCATCTGCATGAATCACCACGTAGGTTCTGCGTCTCCTGTGCAAAGTATGTATCGTTCTTCCCTTATTTCTATGGAAGCTCCCGACGGGGGAGTGGGGGCTCAGGGGGTAAAAGATTGTTGTTGAGGCGCTGCGGTTAGCTGTTTGGGGTGGCTTCGGTGGTTTGAGAAGGTTGGGATCGGTAAGGACGAGGAAAGAAGGGATTCGGGATGAGGGGATCACGGTCGATTTCGACAAAGTAGCCGCCTTCAACGTGGGGCTTAGGTTGAGGATAGATATTAGGGTTTGGGCAGATGGGGATTCGGTTGGGGGATAAGGGTTTGGAAAGGGGAGGAGGGAAGGTGATGGAAGTTTGAGTGGTGCTGGTGGTATGTTTGCTGGGGTTCGACAGAGGGGAGAGCTGAGGTTTAAGGGGAGGACTGGGCTGGAGGTTTGGCGGTCTGACACTGCTTGATGTCAGCAAGCTGTCTCTAATTGGAATTAGTGAAGAGAGGGGGAGTATTTTCCGTCGTCCGAACATAGGTATATACATCGTGTCGTAATAGACTCAAGTCATGTTTCCTAAGGCAATGACAGAAGAAAACGGTCATTTAACCTTTCCAGAACAAATTCACGTTGTTCTGTCATCATACGCTCATTCAATTGAGGGTATATTCGTTGGCGACAACCGGCATATATTGCATTTCAATCAACGTGCCACTCATTCATCCTGGGAGATAACCACATTCTTCTCCTCTGGCGGGATAACCTTATCTTCTTTCTCGCCCTTTAGTTCTGGCAATTCTTTCATGGCACTATCAATAATATTCAAAGCCTTCCGGATCTCTTCTTCTGTGATAACCAACGGTGGCGCCAGGCGAATAATATTTTGGTGCGTCGGTTTGGCCTTCACATCATCAGCATCCGCCGCTTCCTTAACATGGGCAATCTTTAGAGCTCTGCCCACCAATAAACCCTTCTCTTTCATCAACATGCATAGATCCCATGCACTGTGACCTCCTGTTTTTGTTTCATCAATGACCATGGCATTCAGCAGGCCTTTTCCGCGAACGGTTTGGATCATTGGGCTTTTCAAGTCTTCGAGCCCTTTACGGAAGATTTGGCCTAGACGCTCAGCGCGCTCTACCAACTTCTCATCCCTAACGATTTCAAGAGCTCGAATGGCTACTGCACATCCAAGCGGGTTACCACCGTAAGTAGACCCGTGGGTGCCAGGCTCGATCGTGAGCATAATGTCCTTGCGCCCTAGAACGCATGATACAGGATACATGCCCCCTGATATAGCTTTACCCAGTAGTACAATATCAGGCTTGACGCCACTCCACTCGTGACATAAGAGCTTGCCTGTCCTTGCTATACCTGTTTGGATCTCATCACATATAAGGAGTACGTTGTGCTTGTCACATAGAGCTCGAGCTTCCTTGAGATAATCCTCATCCGGTACTACAATCCCAGCCTCGCCTTGAATAGGCTCGACAAGGAAGGCCGCAGTCTTGGGTCCGTGTGCTTCAAGTGCGGTACGAAGTGCGGGTATGTCGTTATACAGGAGAGGTTGCTTTGTCTTTGGACATGAAGAGCCAAGGTTGGGGACATAAGGACCGTAGTTATCCCTGGACTCGGGATCTGTAGACATGGATATGGCGGAGAACTACGAGTATAGTCAGATATTCAAGCTCTCAAAACAATGAAGGGTATTGCCGACTGTTCTTCCGTGAAAGTTCTCCGTCACACTCAAAACTATAGCTTCATTTGGTGGGATCTGTTTGGTTTTGTAACCCCACTTCCTCGCTATTTTGAGCGCTGTTTCTACAGCCTCTGCTCCAGTGTTCATGGGAAGCACCATATCAAAGTCAAAGAATTTTGTTACAAATTCGGCAAAGCGGGGGAAGACATCGTTATAAAAGGCTCTTGAACTCAGCGTCAGCCGTGACGCTTGTTCCGTCAACGCCTTCACTAGCTCCGGATGGCAGTGTCCTTGGTTAACGGCACTGTATGCTGATAGAAAATCGAGGTACTAAAAGCAGTGAGTCCCTATTCTCTCACGAGGGATGGATTGAAAGCAAAGCGCTCACCTCTTTACCCTCTGGATCCCAGACGGAGGTGCCTGAGGCTCTGGCAAAAACAATCGGAAGTGGGTGGTAATTATGAGCTGAATAAGTATGCTCGCTATGTATTGCTTCCTCCGTAGAGGTAGTGTGGTACTGTGAGGGGTCCGGTGTGCCTGTGGGGTGGAAGGAGGGTGCTGTCGCTTTCAACGTAGTTGAGCTACCATTTGTATGACCATCAAGCGTTGTCGCCATGGGTGCCATGTTGGCGTTCGGGATAGGTCTACAGGAAACCTTTCAAAGGAGGAATTTTCGCGCCGTGTCACTTATCGAACGACACAGTTTTTCCACAACTCGAATGCCTACGCAACAGCTGTCCAGTGTCGTTAAATTAGATAGGTGGAAGAGCTGAGAGGCTGACGGTTGGAGTGTAAGTACTCTGACTATTGAAAATTGAAATATTTTTGGGCGGAAAGCAAATAAGAGTGCTTTCTACATTCTTATAGTAACGAACAGCAAATTGGAATTAGTCCCCTAAGTGCAATGATATCCAGTATTTACACTGGTCACAAGTACTACGAAATACGTAGTACTACGTAGTACGGTAAGGACTGTTCTTATTGCGGCTTTCTCGTGTGTACCTGCTCTTAGAGGGTGGGGGGAGACTTTTTCGCAGTGCTTAATGGGGCCAGCCTTATCGTGGTGCGGGGCCACCAGGGCCAATCGGAAAAATACAAGGCCCCTTAGAGTAAGCGTAAGATACATACAAGGGCGCGCCTAGCTTACAGTAGCGTGCACAATCCCCCTGGTCTTTTTATCTACACAGTAGAATAAGAGCCTCAAGCACTTCTCTCATTCTCATTCTCATTCTCGTCCTCCTTCTCCTTCTTCTCAACCTTACCTGCTCCTAACATGCATGAGGACTATCAGATCCCGCTAAGGTTCACTATTCAAGACTTTGACTGGTGCTGTCTCTTGATTCGTAAGCCAGATACAAATGAGTCAGAAGTAGAGGAAACCGGTCACCCTGCTTCATGGATGGCTGAATAGTCCCATGTGTTGTGGCACCACGTAAAACTGAAGGACTCCACACTTCGTTCTTGTTTATCCTATCCTGTCACTTAGAGGGGAGTTTGAAAAAGCGTTGGCTGGTTTTGAAGACGGACAAAGAATTCGTGAAAATACAGCAACAGGCCCGCGTTCTGGTACGTTAGAGTTGCTTTTACTCTGACAAGAACTGTTGCCTCGAACTCGTAGAGATACCCGTCAATTCTTATTCCAGACACTACTTCCCCCAGCGATCCCTCTCTATGATTTGCATATTTCATTATCGCTTGACCTACCTACGACGTTCTCTGTTTCCCATATGTAAGATTTCCAATCTCGACCCATCTTCCATCATTGTGGACTTCTCGTTCGAAAGTAGGGATATAAGCTTTACCACACTGTAAGCAGTTCACTACTTGGTGAGGACAAGGGGTATCATATACCAAAGACCTGAGGATTCTCGCACTTCCGAAATCGTTCCACTTAAGCCCGAGTTCTGTCTCTTTGTACCGAACTACTGCTGAGTTGGACAACTCTTCATGCAACACATATGCAATTGGTTTCGATTTCCATGCATCATGACTCTGTCAAATGTTAGACGAAGAAACCTTCCAGCCCCTTTACACCATCTGGCATAACTTATTACTGTATCTTCGCAACTATCCAGCTCCGCCTCAAATTCTTTGAACCATCATGACTGACGTCCCACGAACCCTGACCGATGTCCTCTCATGTCTAGCGGAGGTTCAAGAACTTATAATGCCGTACCTCAACCGCGCCGACATTATCAATCTTCAAGTTGCCAGCGTCCCCTTGAATCTAAGCCGCACAATTTAAAAGAGATATCTCAGCGCTCAATGTGATACATCAGAGATTACAAGACGTTCGGGCGAACCTCGTCCCTAGTACACCCATTGTCCAGTCGGTAGGCTTCACGGGAAAATTCGCATAGGACGCTGCGGAGGGTACATGATTGATGATCGAAAGAAGGGGCCCGCGCGAGATGCGCAGGGTCGGCTTGAACCTCCTGCGCATCATGTACCCCATGCATACCATCAAGTCTGCGAAGAATGCCTCGACCGCTTTAGAGAAACCGCGATGTGGCTCGGTAAGCAAGCAACCTACGGCTTTGGGCAAGAGCTTTGCAAAACACACACTGCACACTATAAACGCCCCTCTCTGCAAAATCCCTGTACCTGCTACGCCACCATCTCGACACCCTGGCGTTGCCTCAACTGCCACAGATCGTCTCTTGACACACTATGCCAACGCGCAGACGAAATTCGCCACAACCTCCGCAGAAGGTACAACTCGAAAAACGCGGAGTGGAAGCATAGTCGGATAAGGCCAAAGAAAGCCGGTAAATAAACAAGTCTCTGTCCTGTTCCTGAATGTGGGCAGCTGAGTTGGGACGAGTCGAAGTTGATAGGCTGGAACGTCAGAAATAGAGGCTCTATGCGTATGTGTCTTGGGCGCGGGACTGTACACAGGCTCCCCTCCTTTTTCGGCGACAACTCACAGGGGCTCAAGGAGAGCGAGTCCGAGAGAACTGTGGACCGCGAATGAGGTTTCACTTTTCTTTCGACACTTCGCAAGGGCTGAGGAGAGCCGGATAAAACGATTATAAAACAGAATAGAGGTTGATGACGTTCGTGGCTCGTGGATCTCTTTTGGGAGACCCACTCTACAGTCCACACCAAACTATCTCTTAGCTTGCTAACATTTACTTTCCTAACATTATACACTTGATTTGCTAATCATTGTATACTAAAAGGGGACAAATCAATCCCACCGTTATCCGTTTACAAATCCAGTTCCTTTCATCTGCTCACACCCGTTCTCCATCTCAACCGAAGATGTTCTGCCTTTTTTTTCTTTCCCTCTCCTCAACTAGACTGTAAAACAGGATTTCAAACACTTCGAGAATGAGGCGAGCAGCAGATGAATGGAGGGTTGAAACTATAGACGTCTCCCTCATTGGCCAAGTAATGAACGTAAAAGGATTCCTTACAGCCTTGGGCTTCTAATCAACTACTTGAAAATGCTTTGCTTCTTTATCGAGTGTATGCACCAAGCATTGACAATCCTAGTAGCGAAACACTTTCGGCAGAAGATTAGATAGGAATACCTACAGGAAGACAGTGTAGATAGTCTGGATTTCTGCTAGTCTAACAGGAGCGCTCTTCTTGTGAGCGACCAACAGTCCATAAAGAGGTTTGCAGATATAGAGAAACCACTGTGTGAATGTGTCCAATAGATATTGTCTTACAAATCTATGTCTACTTGACCACCTCGATATTTCGATAGTTATAAAAGGAACACCACCAGCTCTTGCTCGGAGCCACCACCAGAGTCTTGCCGCCTGCAAGACTCGTTAAAGACAGATTGTAGATGTCGCTCATCGTCCCATCGCTGAGCTGCACGGGACAAGGAAATCTCTCCGCACTAGGAATTCGGACCTATGTGAGTATGAATATCGCGACCCCATCGAAGGGTCCTGTCCGGAAGTTTTTACTTTACAAACATTCAATGTTCTTCAAATCAACAACCTCAAGAGTACGATGTCATCTACGCTGACTCTGAAAGAATATCTCAACACGCTCAAGGGTTTCGCAAGGCGTGCGTACTACCGTGTCAGGAACCCTACCATCTCCCAAGATGTTCTCCTATTCCTGATTGCCTTCCGGATACTCAATGCTTTCTGCATCAAGACTTTCTTCCAACCGGATGAGTTCTTCCAATCGCTGGAGCCAGCATGGGAGATAGCTTTTGGAGCAGAAAGCGGGGCGTGGATCACATGGGTGCGCTCCTCTAGAAAGGGCGCGAGTATCTGCTAAAATCCAGCTTAGGAGTGGAAAAATCAACTTCGATCTGCCGTGTACCCCACTAGCTTTGCTTCCGTTTACTGGCTTTCTTCGCGCCTGTCTAGTCTTTTGAGACTTTCTCCAGATGCGCACGCCGAGGTCTTGATAGCTGCGCCCAAAGCGACGCAGGCAATCTTTGCGGCTGTGGGGGACTATTATACATGGAAATTAGGGGAGAAGGTTTATGGAGAGGGAAGCAATGAAGCTTGGGCGGCTGTATGTAGCATCCATAGCAATCAAGAAAGAATTTTCATCATTGAATGGCATCTCAAGGCTGATGTTCGTTCTATTGGCCCTTATAGCTCGCCATGACTGTGTGCAGTCCTTGGCAATGGTTTTGTTCCACACGCACGCTTTCGAATTGCCTGGAGACTACCTACACAATCGTTGCTCTGGAATCCTGGCCCTGGCAATGGTCTTTGGCCTGGAAAGATAGAGAGGCCGCCGACAAGGAAGGCCTACAGAAGGGGGACAGCACAGTCTTTGCTGATGAAGTCTTGAAGTACGTTCTCCTTTCTCTTATTTGAATGTATCAGATTAGTAACTTGTACATAGGCTCAACCGCTCTCTGATACTCGCAGCCTGGGCATGCATATTCCGACCTACAAACATCCTGATTTGGATATGTGTTGCTTGCTTCACCTTGTTCCAACCCCAGAAGCCAAGACAGTCAGTACAACCCCGATTGGCAGACATATTCACTGTGACAGAAGAGAAACGGGCCCTTCTACGCAAAGCAGCAGTGTGCGGGTAAGACTATCACAAGTCACCAGAAGATCATTTCTGCGACTAATCCCTCGTAATAGTTCTCTTGTGCTCGCCTCGTCAGCCATTGCGGATCGCCGCTACTACCAAGAATGGACCTTCCCGCCCTACCGCTTCCTCTACTTCAACATCGCTCAATCCCTCGCAGTCTTCTACGGCCGCAACGATTGGCATTACTACCTGACTCAAGGCTACCCGCTCCTCCTTACTACTTTCCTTCCCTTCGGTATCATCGGCCTCTATCGATCTCTCTTCCCCCCAAAGCTTTCATCTCTCCAATCAACTCCCTCACGTATCTCAAATACCATTAGATTTCAACTCGGCGCTATTGCTGTTCTTGTCCCCCTAACTCTCTCCTTCATATCCCACAAAGAAGTCCGCTTCATCTACCCTCTCCTCCCCCCTCTCCACATCCTCGCTGCGTCCCCTTTCACCGCCTTCTTTTTATCTGCCATCTCCCGAAACCCCACCAGGAGTCATAACCTCCTTCTCAAACGCGCTCTCCTCTTCCTTCTCCTAACCATCAACCTCGCCCTCTCCCTCTTCCTAACAACCTCCTACCAAACCGCCCCAATATCCGTCATGTCCTACCTCCGCTCCCAATACACAACGCACTACCTCACCCAACCACCCTCTTCCAGCAACCTCGCCAAAGCCACCCCAGACACCATGACCGTCGGCTTCATAATGCCCTGCCACTCCACCCCCTGGCGCTCCCACCTCATCCACCCGGGCATAAAAGCCTGGGCCCTAACCTGCGAACCCCCCCTCTCCACCCCCCCTTCCGAGCGCGCCGCCTACCTCGACGAAGCCGACCGCTTCTACCTCTCCCCCGCGGCCTTCCTGCACGAAAAACTCGGGGACCCGCCGTTGCCTGCCGACCACGAAGACGCGCACGCAGAGCGGGCGCAGAATGCGCATTGGGATGGGGAGGTCGGGTATTTGGGGACGGTGAGGTGGCCGCAGTATTTGGTGTTTTTTGGGCAGATGGAAGGGACGATGAGGGAAGTGGTAGGGGAGGAGGGGGTGTATGGGGAGTGTTGGAGGGGGTGGAATGGGGTGCGGGGTTGGCATGAGGATTGGAGGAGGAGGGGCGGGATGGTGGTTTGGTGTTTGAGGAGGGGGGAGTGGGTTGGGGTGGGGGAGGAGCATGGGGGGAAGGGGGATGGTGGCCGTGGAGAGTTGTAGGATCGAGAGGTGTTTTGGCCCGGATTGCTCGGGTGGCTCTTCTCAGTGTGTCATTACCGGTAACATGCTGTATCCGTTTTCTTTTGTTCTTGTAATGTTTACTTCGACCAGCACGCGTAAAGGGATCACACAGCCTAGCTTCACGGATACTATTAACGACCTTACACTGATGCAATTCCAATAGAGTGATGTCTCGACATAGTACATGTCTATACAAAGCCCATCCATCTAGTAAATCTACAATCTTGCCTTTCCCAAATCCACCCCCTTTTACACCTTCACCTCCCCGGCCCCAAATCCATCAACGGTCTATTTTTTTTTCCCGCAGCACCCGCCAGCTCATCTACAACCCCCCAGTCAATCCTATCCCACCATGCTTCCAAAAATTGCCTCTTCCCGCCAACCCCCCAATCCCTTAACCACACATGTTCCCACGTGCTCACCCCCAATAGCACGTCCAGGTCCGCTCCTCCGGGTGCCGCTTTCTTATCGTGCCTGCTGTACTGTCCCATCACCCCCGCACTACCCGCCGGATGCATCGTCGCGTATTGTTGCGGGGTGGTAGTGCCTGTGATTGCCGAGGTGGATGTGGCCATGTCGATGGGTTGCTGCCGAAAGTGCGCACCCGGGTAAGGGGAGCCGGCGTTGTAAGTTGTGAGTATGGCGAGGGAGTCGTTGTGACGGCCGCCAACGAAGTTTTTTTTCTTGACAAGCCAGACGAAGCCAGGGCCGAACATGGCGGTCGCGGTGGCAAGGAAAGTGCTACGGAGAGAGTCCGGAGAGGAGAAAGATGTGGTGATCTGTGAAACCATGTTGGAAGACATGGGGGGTGGGTCGGGCGAAATGGCGCTGAAGAAGAGGTGGTTGTTGTGGGCCATGGAGGCGTGATTGAAGAGGGAGGCGTGGTCGGCAGAGCGGGCGTATTTGAGGAGGATGTTCTTGGTTATGCTGTTCTCATCCGGGGTACCTTGAAGAACATATCAGATCTAATACAACGGGGCAGGATGTCTTAAAATCCATATCCGTACCGGCTGTCAACCGATTCAGCTTGTCGACGATGTAACCCTGATATTGGGTCCATGCTATGTCATACCCCTCGGGCGACAGCATACCCGGCACCCCATGCTCTTGGAAATAGGTATCATGCGTGAGTCTGGGTACAGCATGTATTCGCCGGCGTTGAGCTTTGGGTGCGTATAAACATTTCCTCTATATCACGCCCCATTAGTACGTGAGGCGTTTACAATGGCGGTAGAAACCCACGCAAACAAAGTTACCGACGCGCAAGGCAGTCTGCTGTCGTAAAGGATTTAACAACACCATTGAACTTGGTTGCGATGATGCAAAGATATCTACATCCTCCTGCAGTTCTGCTATTCCGAGGCCGTCAAGATCTGAAGCTAAATTTGCATTCACGCTAGCGCGGTATCGAATCAGCCAGTCGACGCGTTCCTTTCTTCAACTTCCTCGACATGCCACACCGAGCCGCCGGCCCATTGTGAAAGTTTCGTTTCAGTTTCTACGACAGTCTCAGATGGCCTCTCAAGGTGGAGAGTCATCTTTCTTTGACGAAGACAATTCATTCAACTGTTGTCCAATCGCTCGAGCTCTGGCGCGTACCACGATGGCTTATTCTAGGAACAATGTGAAGCATCTGGATGCCTCAATGAACGCTCCATCTTCTTTATCCGCGAAGGCCAACCTTTGCTGGCCTTCATTGTTCTCCTACGTCGTCATTCCGTTTTATTAATATACCCGTTGATCGGATTGTTCTATGAATTTTGGGAACTTGTGTTGTTTAGTTCACCATTCACTGATTGTATTTCTTTGTTCCCCGCTTGACGAAGACTCTCTACCCGCCATCCAGCAGGTTCATCGTTCAGATAGAATCGAAGTTTCCTGGAGAACACCAAAAGGATCATTTTGTGCAGGCACATACCAACTATGGTCCGGACAACCTTTCTCAAACTCGCGGTTGTGTGCCTGATATCGGCAACAGTCCCAGCGGTCTCAGCGCTTTCAGCAGCTCTTTCCACGGCACAGGCAATAGGCTTGGTGGAAAGACAAGCGGATCCTTCTTCTTCTTGTGCAGTATCTGGCTGGCAATCATGCGGGCTAACAGGAGCCCAAGCCAATTACTGCTGCCCTGCAGGCTCAGGATGCGTACAATTCAACAACAATGCATCAGTTATTTGTTGTCCCCAAGGCCACAACAACTGCCAGACTATATCACCTACCACATGTGACACCAACCAGAACAACGCCACCTTACATCCCGACAACCAGCTCCATAGCTTGGACTATGGGGGACCACTGGTGAAATGCGGCAGTGACTGCTGTCCACAAGGCTTCTCATGTCAGGACAACGCACAATGTGTTATGAAGGTCGCTCCAGGTGCAGCCGCTTCATCAACTTCCGGTAAAGGCACTTCCACTTCCGCTTCTACACTCCCAACTACAACTTTACCCATTTTGAGTCCTACCAGTTCATCAAGTTCGTCAAGTTTAACAAGCTCATCAAGCTCATCAAAAACAGTCTCCACTAGTGCCTCCACCACCTCCCACTCGCCCTCCTCAACCCACACCACCACCCCAACCGGCGCCCCCGTAAACGCCTCACCACCCACCCCCACACCTACCCCAACGAACACCAACACCAACTCCTTCCCCGCCCCCGCCATCCTCGCCGGCTTCTTCCCTGGCCTCGTTCTCGGCATTCTCCTCACCGTCGCCATCCTCCTCTGCCTCGGCCGCCGGCGCGACGCCAAAGAAGCCAAATCCGCACATTCCGACTTCTCCTCCGTTACCGCCACAATCTCGGACCCCATCTACAACCCGCGCGGAGTTGGCCCCCAGCGCAACGACTTCCTCCGCCGCGACAGCGCCAAAATGTTCGCCCCGCACTCCTTATCAACCCCCACACCACTCAGCCCGCACAACCGCGTCCGCTCCCTGTTTTCGCGAAGCCCCACCTTCCGCGACGGCATCGGCCGCAGCATCATCCCTAAAACCCCTGAGATGGCGCACTATCGCACCCCCGATCTTAAACATGAGCCCAGCACTGAGAGCATTAAGATCTACAGCCCGCCGAATATCGCGCTGGGTGGGGATGTGAGGAATACGAGGTTTACGGATATGATGCGGGATGCGGGGTTTAGATCTGGTGAGCCGTATTTGGGGAGTCCGGCGAGGGTGAGCCCGAGGAGGGAGTGGAGGCCATGATGGGGGGTTTGGTTAGATGGGGAGTAGGTGCGTTGGAAATGTTGGATGATGCATGGGTGAGGCGTTCTCTGGGTGGTCATATGTGTGAGCATTGCGAAGGAAGACATTTCCTTGGTTGGTTGGGTGAACTATTAGCGGCTTTCCGTTTCGAGTACTGTAGATATCAAGCAGCATTCACATCAATCACTATCTCCAGTACGTGACGTTTTAAGCGGCTCATGACTTTGGTCGCATCAGTATATACTTTGATATATTTCGTTATCATATCCTCATTTCATAACCAATCCTCTGAAACTATCATCCATCCTTCTATCCCCTCGATAACAACTCTTTCGTCCCCAGCAATCCTCGATTCGATTCCCCACTTCCCTCCATTGCACCCATATCAACGCCTCCACTTCCAGACGTCGAGTCCCAAGAAATCGCTCATACCTAGCTATATCTACAACCCCCCCCTCTTGACCCGACCCACGAACGAAAATGCCAGAACCCTCCCAAAAGGAGAGGGCCCAAGCTCCGAAAGGGTGTGATACTATGCTGCGAAGTGCGTGGATTCGGTGGGATAAAGGAACTAAGGGGGTGCTCGTCGGGGTTTTGGGGGTGATGATGGTCTGGTGAGCATTGCCCGAAGCCGGAGATGCCATGGGAGAATTGTCCTTTATCTATCCCTTTGTACCGTTTCATTCTCTTTCTCAGATATACACGCCTCACTCTCGCTATGATTTCCGTTGCGCAACTCCCTTTGGCATTCCCAGACGGCCTAGAAGTGGAGAGATGAGGCGGGTGAAGGGTCCCGAGCGAGTTTGGAATCGCTTGTGTTTATATGGTAAAGGGAGGGAGAGGTTTGAGTTTGCTTAGCGGGTTCTTAATCGTGGTGTGAGCGTGTTCGTCTGATAAAGGTGCCAAGGTCGTTGAAACCCCGGGGATCTTCTGGTTTGGTTGACGAGTGGGAAGTCGTAGCTACTCCGATCGTTGTGACGATGCATCTGCTTTAGACCTGAAGGCACAATCCACATAGCTCTCAAGCTCCACTGGTAGACGACACGCGCTGGTCTTTCATTGTCGCTACGCTATGCCAACGGCGTAGTACAGACATGCAGAAGGCAGCCACCAGTCACCACTCGCGCTGGCAGCTTCAAGTCAACATCACGATTCAATAAACCGAGCAAGCCGACGAGTCCCGGCTCTCAAACGCCACAGCGAAGAAGCTTTGCATCGCCGAGTAATGAAACAGTATTCCCCCAAGCACAGCAAGGTGCCAAATATTATGGCTGCCCCCCGCATAGTCAAACCATCCATGCAACCACCTCTCCGGGACTTGTCCGGCATAGATGATAGCGCCCACGAGGTAGACGGTGATGCTCTTGATGATCGGTGCGTAAAAGTACCACGACCACTCACCACCTCGGGTCCAGCTGAGCTGGAATACGGGCGCGAAGCCTGTGGCTGCGAGGGAGACGTAGAAGGCTACGCGGGCCCAGTTCATGTCTGCACGGTTGAATGTTGGATGCCATGGCAGGATAACGCCTGCGACGCCAAGAGTAGCAGTCATGACGATGTATATCCATCGACTTACCGGCTCGCAATAGAAAGCTGTATACTCCGTAGTCATGATACTGGCCGCAATCAAGAGGCTTATCCCCGTGTAGTCTACACACGCAAAACGCTCCATAAGATTCTGCTCAGAAATACTGCTCATGGTATGCCACATGCAACTGCAGATCAGGCACTTGCAGGCAGCGAAGAAGAAGACGGCAGCGAAGAATATGTCGGTTCGGGTAGATTGCGAGAAATTGACTGAGGCGGGGTAGAAGTAGAAGGCGATTGCGAGGACAATTAGGAGGCCGATGGCGTGAGACCAGATGTTGACAAGCTCGTTGTGGAAATTGAAAGCTGACCTTATACACTCGATCTTGGTACCCGAGAAGCGGTAGCCCCTGGTGATATGTGGGTTCACTCGCCATGGGTGGGGGAGGTCTTCGTACTTGATAAGCCCATGCTCTTGCGCGCCCTTGATTGCATTCTCGATACTATCTCTAAGCGTTTCTTTCGTACGCCGGGCCTTTTCGAGACCCTCGTCGACGACTTCTCGCGCTTTACCAAAACTCTCTTCTGCCATGCGCCACCCTTCATCCATGACAGATGAGAGACCGGCATCACGAACGGTGTAGGCACGGGCTTCGAGTTCGGAGAGGAAGCCTTCCATTAGACGCATGCCCGTTTGGGCCTTGGCTTCGAGGGTTTCGCGGGTGGCTAGGACATCGTTGTACCGACCTTCTACTGTCTCCACTAGTATTTTGGCACGCCGTCTGCCCGCCCCAATGAGGTCGCCCGAGACCTGTGAGCATGAGTCTCGAATAGCTCCAAGTGTTGAGTATGCGCGATTGATTCCAACGTCAAGTTTCAAATTCCCGTAGCTTTCGATCCAATCGAGTCGAGCCTCGAGATCGGAAATGAAGAGGTCGACCTGGCTCTTCAATGAGCATTCGTCATGTCTTAGCAGCACGGAGTGAGTTTTAGTTCACCTTCATGAAAATAGCCTCAGCATCCATTTCGTGAGAATACCTTCGAAGTGGCGTGAATGACGAGTGCCGCCGCCTTTGGTGGGGTGATGAAGGCGACGGCGATAGGGCGCCATAGCTACGTCCTACCAGTGGCTCATCATAAGCTTCAAGAGTCAGAGATGTAGAAGAGCAAGCCATGTTCAATGGCTATCGTCAGGCTTGCCGCCGTGCTTGAAGAATAAGAAGATGGTGAGGGATCTCGAATGGATCGTGGGGCTTTTCTCTGTTGATGGTGCAAAGCGGAGTGTGGACAATGCCTCTGTATATCGTACTTGGTTCCTAGATCATGGTATCAACGGTCGAGGTCAAAGAATAGTGCACGTGGGACGAATCGCTGGATGTGTACGCAAGATGTGGGGAAGTCGCTTGGGGGAAATCCCCTGGACTCTCAATGACGATGCCCATTGTCGCGGCCCTCGGTTCAAGGCTTGGCAGGGTCTGGAGGCTTTTAGTTCAGCCAATCGCCACCTGCTTCTTTCGCATGCACCATTGGCGAACATCGGCCAGAGAAAGCTCCGTGATCAGATACACCTCCAGATCTTAACAGAGCTCAATACTCTCAGTGTACGGAGCAAGCAACTCACAAACAATGCCACTCACCCCCCTCATCACCTCCCTGTTCCTCCAATCCGTCCTCGACACCTGCACCCACACCCGCCAACAATGCCTCGACCTCATCGCCGCCTCCGAATCCCACGCCATCTCCACCTCGCACCCCCTCACCCCGGCCGCCCAGCTTGAACTCTCAAAGCAGCAAAAACTCCTCTACTCCTACCTGGCGCAGCTCCGCGGCCTCAACCGCGACGCCATTCTCGAAGTTCGCCGGACTAAGCAATTTACTGCGGAGGCGAGGCAGGAGATTGATAGACTGCTTCTGCAACTGCAAAATCTGTATTATGAAGAGCGCCATCTGCGCGGCGAGATCTCCGCATGCGAGTCCTACGAGTAAACCCCTTCCCATCTCCCCCTGCCCCCTATGTTCCGTTAGGGACCGCTAACCCTCTAACCCCCCACAGCCACAAATACCTCTCCCTCCCCCTCCTCCCCCTCTCCAGCTTCCTCACCCTACAACCCCACCTCGATACCACCACCACCGACGAAAAATCCCTCATGTTCGCGCGCATCAACCACGAGCTCGCGGAGCGGGAAGCGCTGGAGCAGCAGCGGCAGGGCTTGCTAAAGAAGAAGCAAGGGTTGATTGCGGATAACAAGAAGAGGAAGGAAGATCTGGCGAGTTTGGATCGCGAGCTAGAAGGTTTTATTGATGTGAGTGGCTCTTTTGTCCTCAGGGGTTTTCAGGGGGTGTGGGAGGGGTCGAATATGCTTATGTTGTGTGTGTTGGGATGGATAGGCGGCGAAGCCGATTCAGAAGATCTTTGAAAAGCAGTATTGAAGGGATGGTAAAGGCGTGTTAGTATCAATGAAGGCGTTCCGAAAGAGTTGAGGATATTGGCGTTGGAGGAGGTGCCTTGGAGATACCCCATTTCGAGAACGTTCCGCTGCGTCGATGGAGAAAGGAGATTCAGGCTCGATGTTATTCAGCATAATCTAGGTACACATCTTTGATCATATGACATGGCGTTTCTGGATATATGGAAGGCTCAGGTGAGTAATGTAGGGCTCGGTACGTTCAACCAGTAATGGATGCTCAGGGTACGACAGTGGGAAAAGCTGGAGGAGATATACCCTATCGTCTTCCTGAACTACTCATACCAATACCGATCCATCTCCCTCATGCCTATCCATCGCAAGCTCCCCTAAAACCCGGGGATAACCGCCCAATAAAATCCCTACCCCCGCTCCAGTGACAACTGTTAACAGTAGCGCTCTACATCAACAAATATCACAAAAAAGCCCAGAATGTCAAAACCTCGAAATCCGCTCCCAAACCAAAAACCAAAAAGAGGTTCCACTTCCCGTCGTGGAGTGGGGTAAAGTGTACATCCTCTGGTCGACTTCGTCATTAAAGCTATTTAATTAATTTGTTATTGTTTTTCGTGAGCGTGTTTCGAACCCGTGCCTCTTCCTCGTGAGGGGGGGATAGAAGTTGTTATGGCCGTTCGACGAGGCTATACCTGCTGTGCGTTGATTAGTGAAAGGTAAGAGCTTATTTTGATACTTGAAGGTGAATAAAGGGTCCAAAGACACAGATTTTCTTATTGGTTGGGGAAAAGGGCGCTTACCGTTATAGTTATTTCTTTATTGTGTTATACACGGCGTTTATCTACGCTCTGGGGGCTTTGAGCGTATTAATCTGTATTGGTAACGCTCCAAAACGTGCTGAGCTGGACTTTGGCTCCTCAGCCCTAGCTTTCAGACGCTCGGCATACTCGGCGCAGCTCATCCGGATTCCTTCCTCGAGACCAACACGGGGCTTATAGCCCAGGATTTTCCGCGCTTTCTGGCCGGTGCAATATCTGACTGAGCAAGCGTCCTTCACACTGGCGCTACTTATCGTCGTCTGGGTTCCGGTAAGCCATGTTATCCACTCCGCTACGTACCCAACGGATGCGGCAAGGGCCTCGGGGAGTTGAACCTCGAAGGGTGGGTAGTGGCCGAATTCTCGCCAGACGGCTAGACAAAAGTCACGGAAGGTAATTGGTGATTCGTTGGAGATGAAGAAAGCCTCCCCAGCAGCGGTTTTTGAAGACAGCATGTTCTCAATGGCTAGGACGTGGGCAACTGCGATGTTTCCAACGTATGTGACATCCCACAAATTCTCGGCGTCGCCAACGACGAAGGGGGTTTCCCACTTCGCGATGCAGGCGTGAACCGAGGGAACGAGTTGGTGGTCCCCCGGCCCAAACAGAGCTGAAGGTCTTATGGAGCAGGTGGCGAGCTTCTCGTCATTCGCCTCAAGGACCAGCGCTTCGGCAACTGCCTTTTGCGGGGCTCAGCTGGTTTTTGTCGATGCATTGAGAGGCGTATACTTACCTTCGACTCCCCGTATATTAAAGAGTGACTTGACGTTGGGCATGTCTCGTCAATATTTGGGTACTGATATCTCATATCGTCTGTCACGGCGGTACAACTACCAGTCCACACGACAGCCTCAACGCCGTTTGTCCTCGCTGCATCGAGGACATTCTTCGTTCCATTGACGTTTGTATTCCAAACGAGCTCTCTCTGTCTTCTCTTGTATCGATCTGCCAGCTCAGGGACTATTCCAGCGGTGTGAACAATGACATCCGGTTTTATCTGCTCTACTATTCGACGCACTTCAGCGGCATTCGTAATATCTCCTCTTACATGTCGGATGTCTGATTTGGGCTGCAAGGGCTTTTCTAAATCCACCACAGTGATTGCCCATCCGGGGTGCTTTTCTTTTGCGGTGTCAACGATCGCGCGGCCCACGAAACCTGTGCCGCCTGTGACGAGAATAGAGATAGTCATGGCTATGATCTTTTACGGAAAAAGCACTAAAATCTAAAGGAAAATTCGAGACAAGAAATGAAAGGTTCCATGCCCTTCCAGCAACGTCGCAACCATTTATCTTTGACATCATCAAGAATATGATGCCCAGTCGGATAAGAGACCTGCTTAACGTTGAAGTCACCTTTTCCCCCTGTTGATTATTGACCAGAACGTCGTTCCAATACTCGTATTGCAGTGACTCCGAGAATGCCGCGGCCGCTAACTGCTTTCATCCACCTCGCTTCCGTCAAGATTGCGGGATGACATCATGACGCGACTTTTCGAGAATCTGGTCGGAAGGCACGAGGGGATGGGATGGGATGGTGATGGTGCTGCGAGAGCTTGGCAGTAGTTTGGAACACAAACAGAGACCTGATTAAAACACCGGAACCACAGTGAACATATATGTACGAACGCACAAGATTATAGAGGGCTTCAGAAAGCAAACCGAATATGATTTGAAGATGCGCGATAAGATATCAGAAATGATACGAGGCAAACGACAAGGGTCTTTACCTATGCTACTAAAGAGAAAGCATTTCAATTCATCTACCACAGTTCCGTTAAGTACCTTACCTTCTTATAGAAGAGTGAATCTCCTACTGCCCTCCAACCCGGACACAAGGGATAGTGCGCTACTGATGGCCTAGATGTCCAGACGTCATACCCCAATGGTGGGGGGATGAAAGGGACAATAATGTGCATGTGTACCTACTGTGGTTTGCGCTGGTTAGTAATCTTTGAAACCTTTTCGCTCTCTCACCGAGATATCTGCGTCTTACACTATCTATCTGTACATAAAATCAATCAAAATGTCTGAACATGTGGGCATGAGCTCGTGTTGTCTAAGTGGCGCTGTCCACGACGGCAAGCCAACCGGCCGTGTGGAAACCATCGGTGGCCTTCAATGTTATGTCTCTGCCCCGAACAACGACTCCAACGCCAAGTCAATCGTTTTCATCGTTGACAGTAAAAGACCCCATATTCCACTTCTGCATATATATACCCCACTAACCCCTCTTGCCACAAGTCTTCGGATGGGAGTTCACCAACGTCCGCCTTTTGGCAGATGAGTACGCCAAAGCAGGCTTCTACACCTACATCCCCGATGTGCACGAAGGCGACTCCCTGCCGATTTCCTTCCTGCAAAATATCGAGCCCCCGTTGAAGGAGCAAGCTAAATTAGGCGTGGCCGACAAAGCCAAGAACGCCGTTCTCATTCCTGCTACTCTGGGACCTTGGCTCGTCAAGCACCGCGAGGCTGTTTCGAAGCCGATCATCGATGGCTTCATCAACGCTATCCGTATGACCCCAGGGACCAACAAAATCGGCGCCATCGGGTTCTGCTGGGGCGGCCGATACGCGATCCTTGAAGCGCATGGGCAATCGAAGGATGGGTCTGGGAGCAGTGTTGGCGGTGTGGACGCGGCGTATGCCTGCCATCCCAGCTTGGTGGCTATTCCGGGAGACTTTGATCCCGTCACGAAGCCATTGAGCTTGGCGTTGGGGACAAAGGATAGTCTGTTGGATGTGGCCAGTGTCGGGAAGATTCAAGACTGCTTGGCGAAGAAAACAGATGTTCCCCATGAGATCAGGGTACGCTCCTTTTCTGCTCCTCGTTCACCGGCCGTATGGAGCGTTTGGCTGACTTGAACGGATAGATCTATGAAGACCAGGTCCACGGGTTTGCACTGAGAAGCGATTGGAGTAGCGAGAAGGACAAAAAGGCCATGGATGATTCGTGCAAACAAGGAATCGAGTGGTTTGAGAAGTACTTGTCGTAAATCAATTCAGACATCTCTTGTATATAGCACGCGGCTCATATTCATACAATATCCTGATTACGAGCTGAAGGTAGCCGACGTCTGAAGTGTACATATGACACCTCTAAATGCTTCTAGATTAATGGGGAGAAGGACTAATGGTCTTCTTGATATCATAATAATCATACCACTGTACCTATTTAATGTGGTCCAGATAATTGTATCGTCAAGTCGTCGAGTCGTCATCCGCGCCATATACCATGCGAAGAAGATTTGATCTTTTCAAGCTTGGGGTACAGGAGGTTTGGGCTCAAGATCCGAACCAGTTGTGGACGGCGGAAGAGGCTCAGTGGGTTTGGTGTCAGGAGTAAGGGCCTCAGATTTTGGCTCGGCATGAGGGGGCTCGTTTGGAGTTGCTTCATTGGCAGGGACACTCCGGGCTTCTTCCCCTTGAATCATTGGCGGCTCCTCGGCCTCGCCGGCCTCATTCTCTGTACTAGCCATCCCCCGCTGGAGGGCCAACTGCTGCGCAGCTCGTCTTCTTCGCTCCACCTCTGCTTCCTCCTCCCCACGTACGCGCTCCTCCTCTTCCTTCAGGTCGTTGAGCGTCGGTACTTCGTCTTCGACTTCGGCTGTTTCGGTAACGTGTGGCTCTTTTCCACTAGATGTAGAGTTATCTCGTCTATCGTTCTTTGTACTCTTGGTGTCTCGAGATGAAGCTGTCTTTGTAGATGCTCGAGAACCGTCGGGCCTTTTCTTTCTGTTCTTTCGGCTGCTATGGTCGTCAGGTGTCGTTCCTGTATTTCTTCTTCCTAACATAATAGCGAACTCGTCGTCAATTGGAACCGCGTCATCCTCGTCCTCGCTAGGAAAGAGGTCTCCTCTTGAACTCAGGGAGTTGTTTGTAGACATTGACGTAACCGTCCCACTTCTTTTCCTTCCATGCCTCCCACGACCCGCATCAGGACCGCTCTCCTCACTTTCCTCTACCAGTAATTCATCTTCCCCCCTCTTCCGCCCAACGTTCTCCTGCAAATCCGCAGCCGAAGGTCGATACCTCACTCCCCTAGATCCAAACTTCCACGGTAATCCCTCCAAGAACCCAAACATCGACGAGCTAGGGACGACGGTCGGGTCTCCCCCACCATCCTTCGGGAGACTAAAGCTTTTCCTCCTAACGCCCCGTGACCCATAACTCATACCCCCATGTTTCCCTGGCTGCTCATCACTCTCGGCTAGCAATCGGTCGAGTTCATCATGGCCCCATTCTGCTTCATCCTCTTCCCAGTTATCGTAGAAATCAAAACCGAAACCCTCGCGCCCACGCCGCGCACTGCGATGAGGTCGGCGCTGTTCATCGCGCGCGGTGAAGCAAGGTTGGCATGAGGCTTCGAGGCAGGACTGGAACGAGGCGAGGCATGGGGAAAGGTATCTTTGAGAGAAGGCGAAAAGGGAGGCCTGGGTGGAGAGATTGGCGGACTCGAGGTTCTGAGAGATCTGGTTGATGGTCTGGCGGATACGTGGGTCGTTACGGCGCATGATTGGGAGTATGTGGTCGTATTGGGTCGTGGGAGACTGCTCAGTTCAGGCCCCACCTCTTCAATCAATAGTATAACTATTCAAGGGCTGCTTTGTAATCATGGGTTTGAAGCTTTGCTGAGAGCTGATCGACGATAGTAGATAAATCTGTCATGCTGAAAGGTTGTAAGTTCAGCCTTAGGGGCGCCTTAGTGGACTGACGAGCCAATTTACATTTAGATATCTTCTACAACATCCACATTTCATCTGTCTACAATGGTTCATTACATTCGCTTCCTAAAGCCACCAAAGATCCAAATTACAAGCACTAACCATGTAACTGTAAGAAGCCTGATTACAATCACGAATGATCTTGGGGATGATTTCTTCCAAGGTGATCTCGCGCTTGATGCGGAACTCTTCCCATCAGGCCAGAAATCTACGAGACTGTTTGTGCAAAAGGATTTAATGTGGACTTCGGGTATGCGAACACTGTGGATCATAGTGGAACGGATCCCTTTAAATTTTCAATGGCCTGTGCAACTGCACATTACTCCTAGCAAAACTCTGGCAGATACTCCTTTGCTGAGGAACTTTCCCGATGTATTGACCGCATGGAGTGAGAGTTTTGGAATAGGCCTAAACTTTGAGGCTGGCAAGCGAATTGAGAGGCGATTGAACTTGACATCGGATAGCATGTTGAGCATATTTGAAGATCCTGGAGAGAGCATTGCTCGCCATGTCTGGTAGGTAAGTCGCCTGAGCCATTTACAATTACTCATTGCACCAGGGATGCTGGCGTTGCATTGCTTGCCTACCTGAGAAGCTTCCGTCAAAATCCTGACGACGAATTGCTTCTGCCACTCGACGAGCTGTTTGGCGCTTCTGGGCCAGGTTATCTTGAAGTGCTCGAACTGGGAAGCGGGTGTGGGATCGTTGGCATAGGGTTTGCCCAGCTATATCACAATTGCCATGTCCTCCTCACAGATCTACCAGAGGCGATGGAAATTCTAGATTGCAACATTGCTCAAGCACGACCAGCCTCCGGGTCGAAGCTCTCTAAGGCAACCATGAACTGGGATGACGGTCTTCCAATTGCTGTGGCTCAAGGGCGATACCATCTATTCCTGGTTTCTGATTGCACATACAATTCAGATAGTATTCCTGCTCTTGTAAAAACCCTCCATGCATTGAATCAAAAATCTCCATGGGCGTCTATCGTCGTCTCGATGAAATTTCGTCATTCTAGCGAAAATGTCTTCTTCGATATGATGAATGATGCTGGGTTTCAAGTCACTAGCGAAGTAAGATTTCCACTGCCAGACCGGCATCGAACTGCCGTCGGGCAAGAATTGGAGAATGTGGAGATATATATCTTTCGCAATACAATATCGCTTGAGAACATTCCATCAAGGTCACAAAACGCTCACACATCGAAGCAAGCAGAGAAAACAAGAAAAATACCATCTTCCTAGACGGAACCCCATTAAGGCATATCGGTATGCGGTCAGTTTACCCTGTCGCTTAGGTCTAGATTTATGATACTCGGTTGCAAAGACTCCGCTAGGTAGGTGGGAAGGTCTGGCACATGGATCATGAATATAGCAAGATTGGACAGAAAGTATAGATAGATATAGAGATGTCTTCCTCGGAAGGAGATAGGACGGTTTCTTGGAAGAGCGGGAGTTTATGCAACCCATAAGACGTGACTGCAGGTTGGTTGATGCAGTCATTGCATCTGAATCAGGGGCGGTGTTGTGCATTTGCAGCCTTTGTACTCCGTAGGGCAAACTCTAAAATTCATTGCCCTTTTGGTGGGCAGAATTTGCAAAAATGCGGTCAGTAGTCAGGACTTGTCAGGGCATAACTCGGAATTCGCGCACACTAATGTAATAGTTAATATAAAACCAAGAACAAAATTAACAATAACATTACCATCATCACCACTTTCACATCTTCAATCTATCACCGGCAACCTTCATTTTGTCAACAGGGACATCTTCACATCCATCCGCCATCCCCAAGAGAAGCATCACCGCGTTGGAGATAGGTAAGTTCATATTGCGGTCTATATTGCCCCCTCTAGGCTTTCACCCGTCTAAGGCCCTTATGTGTAAACCTCTTGACTCACACAACCTAAAAATTAGATTTCTGCCTCATTATAACCTAGACTGCCTTTGGTCTTTTCAGAGGTGTCCATTTCAACACGGCTCCACCAGCCTTGACACAGTTCTCTCTTCAAGATCCGTCCACACGCCCACACCGAGACATCTTCAACGACCTACCGCCCCCTGCTGAACGCCATTCCCCAGCCAAAGGATCGACTGCTTGACCAACCTCCAACCCCTCCCCTCTCGTTTCCACAACCTCAGCTGCCGCATAGGACGTCTTTCAAGGGTCTTCCTCTTCCTGAGGAAGAGTCTAGGAGGCCTCGCCGTGCAAGCCTCGGCACTGTCATCTTCGAACCTCCCTAACACGACTTTCGATCCCCAAAAACAAATTTACACCTGCCTTCTGCATTGTGCATGCTCATGGCACCATCGGCAACCACTATTACTGAACAATATGCACCAACCATTATATCATTGAATGGTAATAGTACCAATGAAAACCGATATAGTAGTGCAGGATATGGAAGACTTATCACGAAGGATGCTCTGAAAAAGCGTATCGAAAGCATCGATACAGATGCCTGTGAGGCAGGGGAGGAAGATGCTTTTTTTGTGGCGGACATGGGCGAGGTCTACCGCCAGCATCTGCGCTGGAAGATGAACTTGAAGCGGGTCAGACCACACTACGGTATGTTATTGCTCCGCCCGCTTGTGGTGACGTGTTACTGAGACTCGACAGCTGTCAAATGCAACCCAGATCCTGAAGTCCTCCGCCTACTGGCCGGACTGGGCACTGGATTCGATTGTGCATCCAAAGCAGAGATTGAACAAGTCCTCAGCATTGGCGTCGACCCATCTAGAATCATCTACGCTCAGCCCTGCAAGACCAAGTCCTATATTCGTTACGCCGCTCACCAAGGGGTGAAGCAGATGACTTTTGACAACTCAGATGAGCTATATAAGATCAAGGCATTGTTTCCAGAAGCAGAATTGTTCCTGCGTATCTTGACAGACGATTCCTCCAGCTTGTGTCGCCTAAGCCTCAAATTTGGGGCGTCTATGGACAGCACCAAGGGCCTTTTGGAGTTGGCAAAAGAGCTAGATCTGAATGTAGTCGGCGTCAGCTTCCACGTGGGATCGGGAGCTTCCGACCCACAATGCTTTGCTAAAGCGGTCCAAGACTCCCACACTGTCTTTGACCAAGCCGCCGAAATCGGCTTCGACCTCAAAACTCTCGACGTGGGCGGCGGCTTCTCTGGTGACACCTTCGAAGAAATGGCATCCGTTCTCAGCGAAGCTCTTGATGAGCATTTCCCTTCGAGCGTCCGCATCATCGGCGAACCCGGCCGCTACTACGTCGCTTCAGCCTTTACCCTTGCATGCAACGTCATTGCTCGTCGCGACATTCAAGATCCAGCAACCAGAACGACGTCTTACATGCTCTACCTCAACGACGGTGTCTACGGTAACTTTTCTAGTATTATTTTTGATCACCAGCAGCCAGCTCCTCGTATCCTGCGCAAGCAGGGCGGGGACAGGAACACGTGTCTCACGGAGTACTCCATTTGGGGCCCTTCATGTGACGGAATCGATTTGATCTCGGAAAACTGTACGCTCAGAGGCTTGCTGGACGTTGGCGATTGGTTATATTTTGAGGAGATGGGGGCGTACACGAAGTGCTCGGCCACGAAGTTTAATGGGTTTACGGATGACCATGATGTGCTTTACGTGTCCAGCGAGCCCGGTGCGTCCGCACTACTGGATTATTAGATTGACTCACCCCTCTGGGAAAGGGGATTTTTGGACGAGACAAGATTAACAAACAAGTGAAGATAGGTCGAATGTAATGCGAAAAGCGTTTCTAATTCTTTTTTCTTTTGTACCTAGATCACGTTGGCTTTTTCTTTCTTCGATACCTTCCAAAGGCGGCATTCTCCCATACACTTTCTAGAGAAGGAGGCTTCCACAAGCACATAGATTAGCTCATAGATCTAATTAATTATTTTCAGTCGTTGCTCACAAGATCGAATATCTAAATTTAAAAAAATCGCGCCCGAGTACCCTTTGACTGCTAGATAGAACAGCATATCTTGCACCGATCTTTTCATAATGCCTCCTGAAGGAACCTGATAATGTTTATACACGTACAAGCACCATGATCAGCCAGACGACCGCCCTACTCGCACTCAAAGCCATCAACATTGCTCATCTCGCCCCTTTCAAACCTCGAGGCAGGGAAACCTTTTTTGAGGAATTGGATACGGCGAGGGACGGATAGGGTCAGGTGGGAGTAGCGAGGTTATCGAATGTTTAGAGTCTTTTGGCAGATGGGGGGAGGTGTGGATACAGGGGAGGAGGAAGGTGTTGTGGGGGGTTGATTAGGCGAGGATGAGAGAGAGAGGGTGGTGGTGGGTGGGATGTTGAGGAAGAATCAAGGGGTGGGCGGGATTTGGGGGGGGGGGGGAGGAGTATAGTGATGTGCTTGACGGTTTTGGGGGATTGAGGTGTTCGAATGTTGTGGAGATGGTTGCGTTGTTTGTTTAATTTCGAATGAGCTTCGGGGTTGATACGAGTAGCGGCAGGGCGAATTGTTGAATGCGTAGATTACCGGTTTCTCGTAGTGCAATAGATGGTATCATCGAAGAACTAATGGAGTTCTGATGGGCGGTGCTGGGTTGATTGGCTCTTTGCCACATCTCACCACCCCCTTTTCTGTGGAAGGAGGCGTGGGAGGCCCTATTGCAATATTTACCCCCCTACTCTGCGCCTACAACTTCCAATGGCAACGCCTCCCTTTGCCATGCTCGTCGTATTTCGCCGCTGCCAAATCCTATGTCTCGTTCTGGGTTTCTGGCTGTGGGTGGGTGTGCGTTGGTGTTTTGCTGGTTTCACTCGGCTAGCTTTTTTGATATATATATCAGAATAACACACTCTCTTTCACTAACAATATAGGTGCGTTAGCTCAGTCACTAAGATCAACAAATTCACCATTTCGAGTCGAGGTCCATGGTTCGATTCCTGGACCAAGCAACCATTTCGACGGGATGACACCCCATGGCTGTTCGCGGTGCTGTAGTCTAAGTTTAATAATCTCGATGATGACGAAACACCTTCGAGGCTGTGTGAGAAGTTCAGCGGCATGTAGTAGGCAGTGACTAGCATCCCGTTGGTGGCTATCCACCATCGGGATAGTGAACACTTTTGCTTTTTTTTATGATTTAGCCAAAAAGCGCTGGTGTGCTGTGATGTTGCAAAATAGCTTGGGTATGGATGGGATGGGCTTTTGGTTTTGGGAGGATGAAATATGAAGCGCGCCTTGTTTGGACGGAGAGGGGCGGGAAAGGTGTTGGTTGTTGGAAGGGGTTGTGGCCTTATCTGGGTGGAACATAGGGCATGGGATGAGGACGACCGAAAGACTTGAGATCTGACAACGCAGGTGAGGACCACAGCGAGTTCTAGGAGACAAGATGTAATGGCTCTCAATCTTAAACTAAAGAGGAGAACATGAAGGCGAGGAAGAATTGCAGAAAGGTTTGTTTGCAAATGAAGAGGAGAAAAAATCGCTGTATCGTGACTGACCACATCTTCTTGGGCAAAGTATCTTAGCCATGAACCGAGGAAGACGACGGGCCAGGCGTAGAGGCAGAAAGTGAGATATCCAGGAGGTCGATTTAATAACCGACAGGCGGGATCTGAAATCTCCTCCACTCCATGGCGAGAGTTCAGTAAGTCTGCAGGCTCCGTATCGTCTCGGAAGTCCAGGAAAGCAGACTTCTCTCCTGAAGAAATACATAACTATAGGAGATATATGAATGTAACCAGAATTTTCCGTTCTTCCTCCAGCTACGGCAAACAACAACTGTCACAAAAAGAGTCCCCGCAGCCGCACCCCCCACAATTCTGCCCCCACGCTGCACCTCTCTGCCATGCACCTCGCCGTCTTGCTCCGAGATTCGCGTATTGATCTTCCTCTTCAGACATCCCCTGATCGCTCGCATCCTCCTCTTCTTCGTCTTCCTCGTCCTCCTCGCTATCTAGCCGTAGTTCTTCGGGCTCTTCCGCGGACCCTGGTTCGTGCAATTTCATGGTCTCAACGGTGATCTCAAAAGTAGATCCATATGTATCCTCTGCATAAAGGCTGATGCATCCCTTTCCATCATAAGTCTCACTCCATTCCTCATCGCGGTTCTTTTGCACCTCGAGGGCTTTCCAGTTGGCGTCTTGAAGCGATACATATGCGCATAACGTATCATGGTATGAATCTTCTGCTTTGACGTTCCATTCTTCAGTCTTCACGACATAGATGTGTTTAAAGCTAGGTTGAGAGACATTCAGAACATCCGTTGCTTCGGCTGTGGGTAGTGGAGCATGTTGGGGTCTTTTGAGAGGGGGCAACTCTGCTGTTTTACTGCGGGCGCGTTTGTGTCCGGGCAGAGCTGTTGGCCTTGACATTGAAGGTGGTCTTGCCTTTCGAGGATCTAGATGAACTAGGGGTAGAATAGAATCAAGATGGGAGTACCTGTTGTTGCTTGCCTCAGGACCTCAGACGTGTTTTAGCAACCAAGCCTCTTCGGGTTAGCCTGACTAGACGTTTCCGGGTAAGCCGCGGCAGCTCACCCCCTTCGGGTAAGCTCTGCAGACGTCTGAGGTCCTGAGGTGAAGAGAGAGCACTGCATACCTAATACCTGATACCTAAGATTTAATCAGTACGTCTGAACAAACTCTCAATCTCATCTCTACTATTCTATAGTAATCCTATGTTTTGATAGTGATGCACATCTGTCAAAATGGAAGCGTATTAACACTCAGGAAACTGGTCGGAAATTTTCCCAGTCTTTCTCCCTTTGCGGCCAACAGCTGAAACATAAAGGCTCCCCACAGCCAGCTCCTTTACACATCTTCAAGACCCCTCCGAATTTCTGCTGCGCTGCTTTGATGGCCGCGTATAGATCCTCTGCTTCGAAACTTTCCTCATCGCTTTCGTCCTCCCCTTTGTCCTCGTCCTCCTCTTCCTCCCCTTCCTCACCCTCCTCACCCTCCTCATCGTCAGGAGTTTCCTCCGACCCAGGCGGTCTCAACTCCATCGGCTCAATCCTGATTTCATAGCGATCACTTCTGTCATCCTCTGCGCTAACGACGTTACACCCATTATCACGAGAAGTTTCGAATTTCTCTTCGTCTGAGATTCTCTGAAGAGCCAATGCTTTTCGCTCTGCATCTTCGTACGTTGCGTAAGCACCAATGGTCTTAGTCTCTGTATCTAGATAAGGATCAGTCTGTTCGATAATTACGACATAGATATGCGAAGAGGCTAAGTAGGCTTTGGTCTTCATAACAAACTTTGGTACTTTGCGAGGAGGGAGTTCCGCTGTGTTACTGTGAGAGCGCTTGTGATTTGGTTGTGTCGGTGGTGCTGAGCCTGAGACTGACATCTCTGTGGGTCTACGTGTATGAGGATGTCGTGGATATTTTACTTGAGTGATGCCTGTATCTTATTCTGTAGTCAACCAAGTCCTTAATATCGGATGCCTAGACCGTCAACTTCCTTGAGAGGTCGATCCCTAGTTAACCCCTGTCACTAATCTCGTAGTCTACTAGAAAGTAGTCAAGTATAGCACTATCCTAATATTATTTTGACGTCCGTACTCTTCCTCTTTTACCTTAAGTGTACCTTTCAAGAACTCCGATCCCCCGGCTTTGGCTCCAGCCGTACAACATCAACATGAATAAAGGTCTCGCTCGAACGATTACAAGCTCGATATTCTATGCAGCCATCAGAATCCTCGCTGGAATCATATTCAAAGTACCCATCTTCTACTCCCGCGTCACGTAGCAGTTTCAGGGCCTTTCCCATTCGCGTCTTGGAGGCTTACATACGGAGGGTGGTGGGTGCTCCGAGGGTTCGCCGCCACCGCCAGTAACCAACGTTACGATGTAGATCCATGGAGAGGAGTTGGCTGGGGGTTGAAAGATCTTGGGTCCGCTTCTTAGCCTCTGCTGTGCTACTGTGAACACGCTTGTGAGTCGAATAAGTCCGCTGTAGTTCGTGTTGTGGGTTGCATCGCCGTAGGTAGGAAGGGGTAGGTTAAGAGAAACTGCGGTGAGCGTCTAGCAATCCAACGAGTGGGATGCTCTCGAGCTCTTGCAACAACGTCATGGAAGTGTAGAGAGCTGTCGGTTTATACTTTATGGATGCGGCAGTATCAGTCAGACAGATTATCGTTGATGTATTAAGCCACAGAAAGTACAACGAAAGAAGCTTTGGGTGACTAGATCCATTGGTAGTCATTTTTTGTTCAGTAAACCGAAAACGTGGTTATACAAATCCTCAAAGGCCAGAGGTGAAGGGTCGCTTGGACGGGGCTCAGCGGACATCATGACCAGAACGCCTGCACAGATCCTTGGCCTGTTCTGCCATCAGCCGTCATCCTGTACTCCCCTTTCCATGCTCAGTAGCTCATGCTCATTATCAGTGCATACCCTTCTGCTTATCTGCTTTCCTCATTTTCATCTCTTCCGGCCTTTAGGTTTTCTTCGAACAACGAAAGATCTGCTTCCTCCGACTCCTCCCTTTCCTCGCCTTCCTCGCCTCCCTCGTCTTCCTCCGAATCCCATTCCTCCGACTCCTCCCCTGGCCATCTCACCCTCATCCGTTTGACTACGACCTGGACGATACGACCGTCCTCCTTTTCGGCGTAGAGGTACACACACCCTCTTTCGTTATAAGAACGTTTCTGTTCCTCGGAGTCTAGTTTTTTCATTACACGGATGGCTTTTTGGTTTGCTTGTTGCACGGTGGGGTACGCTTTAACAACGTCATAGGATGTCATGTAGCGGCTGTGTTTCTTGACGTCGTATTTTACGAGGTAGATGAAGAAGGGGATCTTAACTTCCCGTGAGATGGGTCGGCTTAGGATATCTGAAGAGGGGTCGTTGACTGGAGGATTGTTGGTATGGTCGTGGTTGGATGGTGTCCCTATTTGAGCCATTGGGGATGACATTGTATTCTAATCGGAGATACTACCGAAAGGGCTTGGAGGTGGGATCGAGGCAAAGACGACTCTAGTAAAAGAGTATTATGATTGCAGGTGGCTTTGGCAAGGTAGATGAATTTTCAAGTTCAGTTTCTTGGATTGCGAAACAATAGCAGGCATCAGCAATTCATCTCAGTATTCATTCAGTGAATGCATCTCTTCATTTGTTTATTGGATTGGCTTTGGCTTGATTCATCTTCTTCTCAGAATGCCTCTTTCGTTGCAAATGTTTTCGTACGCTAGACAATTTTTTCGCGGCATGATTCGTGAAGTGCATTCTTTGTATGCTGTAGATAGAAGTTCAGGATGTCTCGGACTATATTGAATGGCTACTCGTACAGTGGTACCTATTTTCTTGCTTTTTGTGACGTGCTTCATACCACGGATTTTGATGCTTTTTTCTTGAGACAGACCAAATCTTGTTTTGGGAACGAGGTTCGGAGGTCGACTATTTTTACGACTGGTGGCCTTTTTCCCTTTATATAAGAAAGACTGTTGGCAAAGTGCCCTTGTGCTGTTCTCGCGATCAGTAAACATCTTGTAGTCAAAGTTGCTGGCCTTGTATGTACACATGTGCTTCTCAGACTTCGCATAGCAAAGCACACTTTAGGTGGGCGGATTCATGGCATTCTGGGGTACTTTTGGTGCAGCGCCTGGTATCATCACTGTCGGACTTACAAAAGGGACCTTGATCATCGCATAGCCATCAAAGAGTTCTTATGCCGAAGACTGTCGAGTCACAAATTCAACACGTTGGCGATGATTAGTCTAACCCATAATTCAGTCGTAGCCAGACAAAGATGGAGGACGTGGGCGAGATAAAATGATCTGGTAAAGTGGGAATCTTAGTATTCTGCTGTCTCGTTTTGCTGATAGGGACACGGCGAGCCAAGCCCGTCATAGATCTCTAATTGGTAGAAAAATCTTTGAAGTACCTCTTTGGCGGTAGAACTGGTCTCAAGCCATAACAGAATGCCATGGCGAAAGTGAGGGAAGCTTGCCAAGTTGATGAATACAAGATAAAACGACCTTTAGAACGCCTGCAGGGTACAGACGAAAGCATTGCCTTATCCTATGATGGTTACGTATAAGCTGCAAGGACGGAGCAATGACAAGGTGCGAGATCATGTACTGCTGATATGAACGCAGTGTGAATGAATTTGCTCGAAAAGAAAAGGAGGATTCAACCATGTGTCCGTCGCAGTAGCTCCCCGCACACTCATCGACTCAGACAATGGCGTGAGGCAGAAAGGATTGAGCATCCAGCACCAAAAACGGCTGTTAATGGCTTATTTTGCTATTAATATGATGAGGTTGACGATTGGGCTCTCGGAGCGATGTCAGCTGATAGCGGTGAGCATGCGAGGCATGATATGTACATGCCGTTTAGCGATTCATCCCGCCATCAACAGAGCCAACAGGAATGGAATTGGTGTTAAGAAAAGAGCTCTAGTCTTCTTCCAGTTCACGATCACTTGCCCTACTGTAGGTGCGCAGCCAAAGCACGCTGCGCGGCGCTTGCTTCGACAAACAGACGTGAGACGGTTGTAATTGTCAGGAAACCTTGGGCCCTCTTTACCCAGCGGCTTTAGGTTGCCTGACAGCGACGATCTTATTCGCCCAAGGTACCTAGGTACCTGCCCAGATACTACGGAGTGACTCTGCTTTCTATCAGTATGTACTCACGTACTTTAATATGTGGGGTCAGTATTAGATTTCGGTCCTGTCCGGGAGTGCCTGCAATGTGGTCATCAGCCATGTAGCGTATGGTTTTTACGACGCCGCAATTTACAGGGCGACCAAACAGATATTTTACTGCGTGGAGTACAGAGTAGACACGGGCGCCAAGAAGTTCCTGTACCAAGAAGCCCCTGAACAGAGCACTGTGATTGGGTATGATTCTTGAAGCTGTTTTTCGAAGCATCACCACATTACCAGCGAAATGATCAAATACGGAAGATCGGCAAGCCTTACATTTATTAGATACAGTACGTTCCGTAGATACTCTGCAGTCTGCAATCATGAACACCTCCCTTACGCTCAGTGATATCATTCCTGCGGCTTGGCTGCGGCATACTCTGGCTAAGAAAAGGCATTATGGGCATAACAACCTGTTTTGGCTGCAACTACCACAGTACTGAAGCTCGACTACAGTCTACAGGTGTCAGACGTCTAGGGACCTTTGCTCTATACGGTACACCTACCTACCTAAGGGTAATACTCCGCGAGAAGCACGTGTAAAGTGGTACACAGTAGTATTGTCCCGACTGCTCAAGCGACCCTGTGACCACTCGGACCTTCTCCTCCTCCCCATCCTCATTCGACGCCCCGTTAATGCCCAATCAAGGATCTTGGCTCTTGGCTCTTGAATCCCTCCGGACAATACACGGGAATCTCTGGCGACTCGACAAGCTTCCGGCCTTCAAGCGCACATGTTGAAGACACTGCACTGTGATACGCCCTAGACTCTGTTGTGTGTACGCCCATGCTATGCGGGCATGGTTAATATTGATCGAGCAATGCAAGAAGTCGTCAGCGAACCCTGTGTGACGTAGGAATCGAGGAATCTTGAGCTACGCCCCAGTGTTAACTGGACGCCAGGTGTCGAGAGTGCATGGCATTGAGCGGTGACAGGGTTCTTCCCCGGGTTCGGTCATGTTTGCCAACTCATCACACCTAAGAATTCAGTACAGTACACAGTACGCTCATCGGGACGATCACCGCGAGCCAGGGGCATCTTCGACTACTAGGTATTACTACGTAGTGCTACGTAGTAGGATCCTTGGAATTTCAATCATTAAGTCATATTACGACGCTCCAACAACCGTTCGCGTTATTCTGCATCGGGCGTCAGGATCTGCTCTCACACTGGGGACGTTTTGAGTAAAAGGACCGGCGATCAGTTCAGAAATAGAGATTAATAGTCAGTGTCCCGTTTCTTCGAGGTGTGTCTCTCAATTCCTACTGTTTCCAAGGTCTACTGGGATTGTATATTTCCCATAACATCAGGGCCTGTCTCTCCTCATGACTTCGATTATCCGTCCGCTCAGTATGTCTCACCGAGGTGGCTACCCATTCGATCCTTTCCTCGCTTCAGGACCTGATCGAGGCATCTCCATGCCTACCACCCGCGCTGCCTCTCGCGGCTTTCCCAGCAGGTCATTACTCCTTCAGACGCTTTGAGCCAACTAGGCAAATCTTGCTGACGCACCTGAAGCGCTCCACGTCCTGATGCGTTGGGCTTTGTGCCACCAGCTTCAAGCCCAATCCCATCGGGACAATACTGCGTAGGGTCTCAAAGGTAGGCGTACCGTGCCTGAGTCTCTAATCACTCCCTGACATGGGAATCCCTAGTTCTTCCCATTCACCTGATCAACCATACTCCAGTGGCCGCCCTACCACGATGCCCATGTTCGGCTCGTCTGCTACTACCTGTCTACCAATACATGAGGTTCCTAGCCCATACATAAGCCTCGGCCGAGGAGGCACTGGTCCACGGTTGGAGACTTCCATGTCACAGCGTTCACAGTGGCCTGCACCCAGCAGTGTCAATTACGGATCCATAGGGTTAGGGCCCGTTCCAATGCCTGGGCAAAGCCTCCCGGACCCTGAACCTAGGCTGCGGACCTCACCTGACGGCTATGCTTGGGAAGCCGAGTCCCAAAGTTCCCGAGGGTCTTCGGAATTCGTCAGAGATTCCACTCTCTTACGGGGATCAGGCAGTAGACCCCGATCTGAAGGCAAGGGCCATTCACAGAGGCGGCCTTCAAATCGTGATGAATTTGATGGCCCTTCTCAATTTCTTGAAAGACCACCTACGGATGTAGTTGCAGCACAAGACCGGGAGCTTCCCCACGTGCCTACTAATCTTTATGTCCAGGAGCAAGATGACGTTCTTTCTCAAGTGAATGACCGCCTTTCTCAGTGTGCGTTTGATTTCATTGCCAAGTATCAATTTCCTATTCCACTGGAACCGGACAAGCGGCCAGTACGAGTTCCCGCAGACAGGGAGTGGACCGAATGGGTTTATTTACTGAAGAGGCTGGCAACCAAGAGGCGTATTCCTGCCCGCCTCCTCTACAACGGCCAAATAAAGCAGCTAGTCACTGTCTTGGAAAATTCACTGGAGATGCGTCATGCAGCCAAGCATCAATCGAGGCCGCTCAAGGATGACAGGAACGTTCTCCAGCTCATCTCCGCTGGATTACAGGTGGCCAAGTTGTTTCGCGACGCAGAAGCAATGACATATATGGACCAATTATACTTTTCAGTCGAGAAGAAGATCCAAGGAAGAATTTCAGGAGCTGCTTCACATTTCAGCTACGTTGTAAAATAGCCATTGTATAAGCTCTCTCAGTCCAAAGCAAAGGTCCTTTCCTATGTCAGAATTCTCATCCAGGCCAGGAGAAGAACACCCGGATACCTTGGATGACCTATTTCCAGGCTATGGAGGACTCTACCCTGCTTGACTTCATACTGTCCACGCGGTACGATTGTTTGCGTGGGGATTTTCTTTTATTCCATAATCGGGATCTGTAAGGACTGGGTATCTAACTCCAGATGGAGAACCGGAACTTGTCTACCGAAATGGGATTGCTCTCCACTGTGGCTAGGGTTTTGGATGCGAACTTCGTAAAACGTCACCCTGATGTCCTAATACCCAAATGCGGCAGAAGTACCAAGATCATCAAAATTGATCGAACACTCCAGGAACCCGAACAACCAAGCTATCCATGGGCTTGTAATGAACCACTCGTTAGGCGAGACTCTTTCGTTGCGTTTCAGGTTGACATCAGTCACTGTTGGTCAGTTCTATGTATTCAGGTAGTCTTCTTGATGGTGTTCTTGGGTTGGATTTTATGCTATGCTATGCTATGATTGCGAACCTTACCTATTCATCGGCAATAATCCCTTCTAATGTGCAACGGTGAGCTTTCGACTACACCGTGACGTTAATGCGCTTGATGAACCACCAGCACCGTCTGTACGCTGTCACATCATCTCCAATAGCTGAGTCCAGCTGTCGAAGGAAAGCAAACCTGCATGTTGCCGGATCAATGGACGCCCTGCTTGTCCAGGAGTCACTTCCATGTCACTACATAATCTCTTGCAGCTTTAGCCTTTGGATTTGGGCTGCAAGCGTGTGTCATGCTTTTATGGTAGACGCCCGGTTACCTCCAAAGCGAAGGTCGGCCAATCCTTTTACACAACAATGCGTCGGTGTGTTGGGTCACTGTCTTTGGGTTTGACACCCCATTGATGCCTATTTACGAGCATCCAGTGAGTACCGAATTGGATTTCTGCCGCATCCCCATGGCAATGGCTCAGCCCCTGTACCAGTATCAGCAGCCTTCCCAGAATGTGCTACTTTACTCGGGCCACTTTTGTGGCCCTTCAATTGGTTATAGACTGACCAAACTCCAATGGTCGTCTATAAAATTTTCTGGGCTTCTTTACATCTTCGTGTACGTCATGCTAGAGAGCTTCGAACACTGCAATAGTTTACAGGTGACTTTGGCATGTACTCTGTGCGGGAGAATGGGGTTGCAGAGCAGCAACTCGTGAAGTTTACTTGAGAATTATAGAACAATGTGTCCACTGTATGAGAAAAGCACAATTAGTATCAAAGCACGTGCATCTAGAAACTATGTGAACATGACCAGGACGTCAGGTCATTGACCATAGATTATTCGATGCCTGAACAACAATGGTAATAGTAGAAATATACATGATTTAAACTACCAACACGAAATGCAAAAACAACATTAAATCCAGCCAATGATGAAACAGAATATTACACGAGACCAGACACACACAACTCCTGTTTCAAAAGATGTCCATTTCTATCGAGTCTAAAATTGGTCTGTGCAGCGTCTGAAGCTGAAATCAGCGATGACCGCCGTCAAATGAGGGCATTGTTTACTGATGCGGCTGCTGTTCTGCTGCATTCGTCCACACATTGATCTTGCAGACTTGTACCGGTTCCAACCAGTCATTCTACCTTGCTTACCGGTGCCATGCGACAGGACCGCAGAGCCGCCGAGGTCTCACCGACCTGGCCTTTGACGCTGTTGGTTGTGCTTGCAACAAGATTGCATTCTGAAAAAGGAATCTCACCACTATTCGTAGCAAAATAAAAACCGAGCCGAATCCATTCGTTCTGGCGAGTACTTCTCCCCAACACTCCAACGCCGCGCGAGAAGGCCGATGGATTCTGGCGGCTGGCTATTCGAATCTTCAGCATATAATCCGCCATCGATCCCTCAATAACGCCTCTGTTGGATGTGACCTGGTCCACGGGTAACCTCTAGATCTCTTCGGGGAGCAGTCACTTCGTAGCGCTTCAGCTCCTCGTCCAGCTGCTGAGACGGGCAAGCCCACCGTCGATTCCCTGTTCTTGAGCAGCTTCTACTTCTACGCGTGTCTTTTGTTTGCCCCACCACCCTCTTCAAGTCATCCTTCACTCGTTCACGGGGTCAATCACTGCGAACCACCAATCCATCTGGTAGGAGTCTCTTCATTCCCTGTTTCACGACTTCTGATGTGAGTTGGGTGATGTTGACGGCATTAGGGTGCTTTGGTCGAATCAAAGCCGAGGCCGCAGTCCGTCCTTATTCCAGCTGCACGGACGGCGCGAATCACATCCCTCTTGGCTTCATCCTCCGACCAGTCACAGCGGCTCCCCTGCCAACGATCGGTGCTCTTCATCCTTTTTCCCACTAGTACCTCGTGGCCCTGACCTGTTCGTCGGTACCATCCCCTGGTCCCGTCTATACCCGACGTGGTTAGACCAAGATCTATACTTGCAAAACGCTGCATCACCGCCCCCGCCGCTGTAACAAACCATTTCGTGTGAGAAAAACGTCCACCGTCGCGCGTTCAACTACTGTAACCGCCCGGACTTTTGCAGCTAAATACACACCACCCTGAACGTGAGCTGGCCTCATAGTACCCGTACACCATAATAATCCCAGGTATGTGCTGGTCTGTGTTCTCGTCCATCTCATAAAACCCTTCGATGCCCTTGTGTCTCTCTTTTCCTGCTACTGCCACGGCTCACTCATTGCCCGCCGCAGGCATCGCCGTCAGATTGTCTCCTTGCGTTCTCTTCTCCCCAAGAGTCACGTCGAGCAATCATGGCTTCAGACTCGCCCAAGCCAGCCCTTCCCACTCCTACGATTAATGCTCCTCGGTCACCCAAGGCTGCCCCTCCGCCTCTCAAGACTCCTCGATCAGCGACTTTGCCGTCGGAGATACCAAAGAGCCCTAACGCAGGGCTTCTCGACGTTATCAAGCAAGAGGAGGACATCAAGACACCCATCACTCCTCCCACGGCCTACACCGAGTTCCTCAAAGCCCTCTCCCCCGCCGTATCGAGCCCAGCCACAAGCAAGAGCTCAAGCTTCTCCGACAGATCCTCCGGTAAATCAACCCCGACCTCTCAACCGTCCAGTGCAGGTAGTAGTTGCTTGTCCTGCACGTACGACCCTCACAAGTCTGCGTCCGCCCCTATGGTCCCACCGTCACCATTTGTCAGACCGCCTAGTTCTGCGCGAACACCAACGGCACTACGACGGCTCCGCATCCCTCAATCACCCATGTACTCTCCAGCCGCCGACTCTCCCAAGAGCAGTGCTATGCGCTCGCCATTCTCTCCTGCCGACTGGTTCCTCGAAGGCAAGACTCGATACTACGAATCCCCTCGCTCAGGCTGCCATCGACCCGTCAGTGTCAGACAGGTCGTGACCAGGACTGTGACATATACTCGCAGCCCTGTCACTCCCCTAGACCCTGCACCAAAGGGCAAACGGAGAAAACTCGAATAAATCATTCTTCGCATCTCTTCCTACCAAGCTGTGCTTCCACCTTCTTCGCTTCGATTCACCAACTATGTTCATTCCCTCCACCATCACATTTCACCAAGCATTTTGCGCTATGATCTTATGTCGCGCAGCGCACGATGACCAACACGAACTGCCATATTTTCTACACATGGCCTTGTCATATTCTCCCCGATACCGAAACCTACCTGATACCTCTGGCGGACTCCCGATATACTCGAAGTGGGACGCATGAACTTTACGAACAAGGATGGAAAACGGGAGTCTGATATCCTGACGCGGGGGTTCCACGACGGCTTTTTGATTTCTTGTGTTTTACCGGTGCTTTGGTGTTTTGGTGCGAAGGGAGTCTACAACGGACGGGAAACGACCATGATACCATATTTTGTTGCTATCTGGTTTGGAGCTCTGTCTACCGTCTAGCTATATATCTGAATTGACCATCTACATCTGCTACGTAGCTCCGGTACATGTACTGCGTATGCTCTACTGACATGCCGCTTGTATTGTTGACCATCAAAGGCCTGTGCTCCGACCATCTGATAACCCAAACCAGCATCCGTCTCAGCCCTCAAAAGCGGCATCGAAACGTCCCACTTCCGGACTCGGCCGACCCCGAGGCCCAAGGGTGTGGTCGGCCTACATAGCCGCCCGCACCAAGCAGGATTACGCAACCGACGCTAGGATCTCAGCCAAGCAAATGAACGCATTCACCACTTCACCGCTGTGTTGCTGCTAACCGCCGGGGCTACCGAACAGGTACATGAGAGATTGTACGATCCTGCCAGATGACCGGCGAATAGGAGCCAACGATCCCAGATTGGAGGGTTAAGTACTTTAAGGAATAAGCACAAGGCATTGGTGTGAAGAACAGCAACAACTGTTTCCAGAACCGGAGAAGTCCCCATTGGAGGACTTGTTTTAAATAATACCTTACGCTTGGTTTGTTATGCCCTTGACGGGACCATCATTGGACCGAGAAAGCCGTGACAGTGAACGTGACTGTAGAGTTTCATTGGATCTCACTATGGCGTGACAGGGGGACGTTGCGCCATCCCTTTCCCGTATACATACGTACTTTGTCGCTGTCAACAGTATCCAAACACTCTAGCTCTCATATGCATCATCAGGCTCGTCACGACGCACTTTGGCCTACGAATGTTCTACAAGAATGATCACGTGAGCGTGTAAACCAGTTCCGTGATACTTGGCTTAATCTGTGGGTAGGGGGTGGAGGGGGAAGATTATGCAGAGCATGTCACACCGAGTTTGTTGGACGGGGGCGCTTGTGAGATATTTTGGTGTAAGGTAGGTACGGTAGGTAAGGAGGTAGGTAGGTAGGTAGGTAGGGTAGGTAGGTAGGGTAGGTGGGGTAGGTAGGTAGGGTAGGTAAGTTAGGTAGGTAGTTAGGTAGGGTAGGTAAGGTAGGTAGGTAAGGTAGGGTAGGTAGGGTAGGTAGGTAGGTAGGTAAGGTAGGGTAGGTAGGTAGGGTAGGTAGGGTAGGTAGGTAGGTAGGTAGGGTAGGTAGGTAGGTAGGTACTCCGTAGGTAGGTAGGTAAGGTAGGGGAGGGGTAAAAGTCTGGTACATAGCGGGGTTTTGCCTTGGGAAGATACAGTATTCGTTTGCAAGGAGAGAGAATGAGAGAGACGTACGGCCCACGGGGTATGTTCATACTCTGAACAAAAACACCGTTGGGAATTCCGCATAGAACTATGTGAGCTTCGAATGCTTTCTACCCTGCGAGCCATGCGTGAAGGACCAGAATATCCCCTTTCGGCCTTTTGTTTTGCAACGCATTGGCAACAGCCCCATGAACCCGCCCTCTCCTCCATTGTGTTATATTCATCCCTTCATCCCTTCTCACGCTGGGGTTTCCGCTCCGTCAAATCTCCGTCAAATCTCCGTCAAATCTCAATCTCAATCTCAAATTTCAATCTCAATCTCAACCCCCGTCGTGACTCGTCACATAGATAAAAAATAATAATACCGCAGCTCTCTCTCTCTCGTGTAAAAGAAACGGCCCAGCCAGCTCTTCCTCTTCCTTGAATTGTATGTAAAGAGAGATAGATAGAGATACGTTTCGGCTTTGAAGTGGATTTTTGGGGAAGAGGGGGGGGAAGTAGAATATGTACGGTATGGGTTTTTGTGATGATGGGAGTGGGAACTGTGGGAGTGGGACTGTGGGACTGTGGGAGGAATATGTAGGTACATTGCCTTTTCATAGAATAATGCATCATGCCACTGACAGTAGAATATGTCCGTACTTGGTAAGTTGTTTTTTTTCTAAAAAAAATTGTGTCCACAAAAGCGCGGGCCATGTATTTACTCTCTCTTCATGGATAGCTCTTTAGCTTCTGGGAAAGAAATCTCTCCTCTCAAATCAAGGGAAATTTTTCTTCTTCTTCCACTTGGTGGGCGGCGTATCATTGCAGGCGTGGGGATATGCTTTTGAGCGGACTTTTAGGAGTATGTGTTTTTTGCTTGTGCTTGCTTGTGCTGGTGAAATTGCACCCACACACACACACGTTCTTTTGAAGAGAAGACTTGATCTGGGGGGTTTTTGCGAGAAGCGAGCACCACAACAACAACACTTTGGTGCGATTGAGATTGCGCGTTTTTCCTCGTTTGGGTGGGTCGATGGCGTTGGGTGGATTGGCTGGGTGCTTGCGTTACTGGGTATCTATCTACCTTTTTGTCTATCTACCTTTCCATCTCTCCACGCATCCCTCCACGCATCCATCCACCCACCAACAAACACCACCACCCACCCTCCTAATCCTCCTCCAAAAAAAAAAAACCCCCCCTCCCCCAAAACAAAACAAACCTTCCTTCCACACCTACCCACCTACCCACCTAACGCACCCCACCACTCTCACCAATTCCAAAAAAAAGTAACAACACAATACAATACAAAACAAAACAATAAATAACCAAGCAAAACGCTCCAAAGTCCAGCACGCCCCCATCAAATAAACAATCAAAATAAATAAAATACAGTAGCCACAAAGTATGTATCAGTATCAGTATCAGCAGTATCAGTATCAGCATCAGCACACCCCCCCCAAAAAAACTAAACTAACTAAGGTAACTAACTAACCAACCGACCGAGTAGCGAAAAGTCTGTTCGGGATACCTAGGGAGAGAGTTTTTTGGTGGTGCTCGGGGAACAAACAGGGCGGTTTCGTTTTTTTTTGTTTTTTTTTCTTTATAGGATGGTTTTGGGGGGTGTTTTGGTGTGTGTGGGGATTGAGGGGGGGGGGTTTTGTAAAAGGGGGGTCGGGTGCTGGTTTTTTTTTTGGAAGGTGATAGGGGGAGGGAGGGAGGTAGTGGAGTGCAGAGTGATGAAAAGAGGGGGGGGGTTTCTTAGGATATACAGAGTACGGAGATTGCGGCTTTTTGGTGGGTGCCAGGGCTCGGAGATGTTTAGAGTTTTTTTTTCGTGAGAGGGGGGGGATAGGGAACTTGAGAGAGGTGAGGTGAGGTGAGGTGGGGTGTCTGGGGGTGTTTTTCCAATCCGAGGTAAAGGGGGTGTGGTGGGTAAACAAGTGCAAGCCATATTCACATTTGGCTGTCTATCTACTCGTGAAAACCAAAAAATAAAAAATAAACTGGGTATCGTCACGCACCTCTTCTCAAACTCAAAGAACTCGCCCGCGGGAAAACCAACATATATATAGACAAGAAATCCGAAACCAAATCAAGACCTTTGGGTCCACGCTATGCCCTCCCAAACAAACAGAAAACCAATATCAATATCAAGGCTTGCCTCCCGGGAAATGTGATGCGCTATGCAATTGTGCCGACCCGAGTAAAGAAATTGGAACAGGAATGGGGATGGGGACTATGTACGCTGCTGTGTGTGCTCGTGAAAACTGAAAGAGAGGCCCTGCCTACGGTCATAGGGTAGTCCAAGAAAATCGGGCTTGTTTGTCGTTAGGGTTTGTCAATGTCGAAGTCGATCCTAAAACTGATTCCCATTAACATAAATCTCGCACCCCTCCCCCTTCTGCCTCAGTGCCTTGGCCAGCATCAACTCGCGCATCCAATCAATGCGCTCATCCCGGCTCTTGACCGCAAAATGATGCGTCTTCCCCGTCGCCGCATTCAAGATCCCCCGTTTCTCCACCGCGGGGACGAGCTGGAATGTAAACGCCGCGGGGTCGCCTTCTTTTTTCTTGCCGCTGAGCTTGAGCGATTTAAAGGCCGCGCCGAGCTTGGTGTTGGAGGCCAGCGAGGAGCATGCGACGGCGTATTCGTCGACGTCGATGCTTTCGAGGGCGTCGAGGGCTTTGCTGTTGCGGTGCATGGCGAGACGGGTGCCGTGCAGGCGGAAGTGGCTTTCTTGCCATTCGTGCCGGAGCATTTTGGTGCGGCGCTTTTTCATCCAGCCGGCGTGGTTAGCGTCGTGGATGTTTTTGGTGGTTGGCGTCAGTTCGTCCGCGCCGTCGATGGGGGTCAGGGTGTCGCGGGCATTCTCCTGGACGGGCGCCATGGCGAAGCTGGGTTGGCGGCGGCGCGAGGCGCAGGAGGCGGAGCGCTCGATGGGGGTGGCGGTTTGGGGACGGCTGATGGGGGAGAAGGGCTGAGGGCGGTGGCCGAGGCGGGAGCTGGAGCGGGAGATGGGGGCGCCGCCGCCGAAGCGCATGTCTGGGGGGACGGATTGGGACTCGTCGCGGGCTACTGGTCCGAGGGGGATGGCTGTAAGGGGCACATCCATATCGGAGGCTGGGCTGCCCATTCTGAAGAGATCGTAGGGAGCGTTGCGGTCTTTGATTTCCATGGCCGTGATCGGGGTTCTTTGTTGGCGAGTGACTGTGCGATTGGGAGAGAAGGCGTCTTGTGGTGCGGCGGCAGGAATTGTTAGCTTTGGCAGCATCCCGAGATTGCGGTTTGGTGCTTGAGTGTTGGCTGGCGGCGACAGTGGGGGAAACATCTCGTATGGAGGTGTTGTGGGTTCTTCAACGGGAACACCCATATGCTGGAAAGTGAGGAATTGCCGGACATTCTCTTGAGGGTCACGTGTCTGTACAACACGGAGGACGTCCTCGTCAAGGCGAAGTGTTGGAAGGCGTGCTGGGCCCAGGACATCAGATGAGGCTACAACCGAAGGCACGGCCTCCGAAGTCGGCCTGGCTGCAATCTCTGTGGGGGACGAAGCAGTATCATCAAGCTGCTCGAGCTCCAGTGGAAACTCTTTCGCTATTTTGGCCAATTTCCGCTGTTGCTTCTGCCATTTCGAGCAATTTTCTCCTTTGGAGCAATGATGCGGTTTGGGTAAAAGCTGCTCGATTGCAACAATCGAAGCCGACTCTCCTGGAGAGATGATATCGTCTGGTCTCCTAGCTCTCCGAGCTCGGCGTTGCCCTGTGACAGGTGATCTCGCATGGTCATCCTCAGGAGTTGCTGGATTTGAGCATTCGTTGGCGCGAACGTTACAGATCACCGCCTGCTGTGCGACCTTGGGCGACGTGCACGCTTCGTCTGCGGGAGTTGACGGCATGCTATTCAGGCCATTATCTCTTAGAGTGCGGATCTCGTTCCACAAGTGGTGACGTTGCCCAAAAGACTTGATACCCAGCTCCTTGAGGTCTTCGAACTGGAGGTCTTTGAGAATGGCTCCGGAAATGTCGTGCATGCGGAACTTCTCCACAATCGAGTCTTCGAAGCCAAACCCGACCATCCAATCCGAGACTTGCCGGGGCGTCCACGCTTGTAGCGGTATACTACTCAATGGGGCCTCCTCTACGTCTTGTCGATATTGGATATTGGTCCTTGCGGTAGGGCCAGCCCTATAATCTTGCGGCGACGAAGCCGGGGACATGGAAAGATAGAAGTCGACGTCCTGCGTTGCATCTTGCGAAATTCGGAAAAGGTGAGGTCCAACGGGACCCTCGACTGGTTTCGACGGTGGAGGCTTATCCGGCAACTGAAAGTTGAAGCCCGCGAATTCATTGGAGTTTGGCGTACGTAGCTCATCAAAAGTCGATATTGATGTATCGCTTTGTTTGCCAAACTTGCCACTAGCTTAGCAAACCGCGCAAGATGGAAACTCACGGGCGACTCACTGATTCTTCACTTCTACGGCCAGAGTACTCTTCCGAATCACTGAAGTCTTCTTCGAAATCGGTGTCGTCTATCTCGGTCGCCTCGGAGAGAGGCCGAGACCCCGCCATATTGGTTACAAAGATTGGCCGAACAGATCCCTTTTGATACATTTCGAACGTAGGCTGGCGGGCAGCCATTGGCATGGAAGCCTGTTCAAGGTTAGAATCTGATATGAACAGGAATACTGCAGGATGCAGCTTACCATTACAGGCGAGGAAAGAGAGATGCAATGCTATCGATAGGGATTTGAAACAGGATTGCAATAAAAATAACTATGAGACTGTGCAACCACAGATTGTACTGCCCTTGCGGGTGAAGACTTTCGAGAAAACAATATTGCAGGAACGACGAGAAAAGCGGAAAAGGAAGTCCTGTGGGTATTGGGCGCTTGGGTTTGCTTAAGTAGAAAGCTCACGATGTTGGACTCGGGGCACTCTGCAGAGAGCTCTTGCAGTTGGACCATGGCTAGACGTCTAGCGGTCCATATTTCTGAGACCGTAGTCAATCACCGTGCAGTGCAAGCGACAGAAGCTATTGGGCGGCACGAATTCGGGTTGGCTGTAGTGCCCTAGGGTTCAGTCTCTCCATATCAAATCAGGGCAAGTCTTGCCCTAAGGTGCTTGAGGTGAAAGCAAGTGCACGGGGAAAGCGATGCTGCTACCTTCGCTAGTGTTTTTCCCGTCACGCCAATCATACCTGTACCACCGCTCCACAAATGCACGCTTTAACCATCTAACCGCCGAAGCAATTCATCAACTCCCGTAAATCTGGTCTATCACCGCCAGAAAATTCTGTTGTCGACTTTATTCGAGCGAATGACATGCGCAGGAAATATTGCCATTTCCACGCCTAGGCTCGGCGCGCAACGGAGGCGTGCGGTACGAGGGCGAGAGCCCTCTTCTCGTGCTTAACAATCATCCCAGAAACCTGTCAAGTATTTCCAAGCGTACTGCCACTGCCACTGCCCTGTACGACTGACCTTCCGTGCCACCATGCTGCCTTGTTTCATCTTCTCAGCTTCTATATGATGTACATCAGCGACGTCAGATGGGCTCTGAGCCTCAGTTGAATCGGTACGGAGATGCGACCGCTCTCTTCGGGAGCTCAGCTAAATAAAGCGAATGGCTGGTAGGACAGCATGGACCTCCTACAGCTCCCTTGTCGCTTTATGCGGGTATATATCGTTTCTCTGCAAAACGTTGCCTACCAATCACGTTTCTACCTGTGTCGGGACACAGCGATGTGCAGTGTGTGCATATACCATCACGTTCAGCACATGGACATATTATGTTGCTGATACAACAGAAGCTTCTCGGTCTGCCATGAACACATCAAGAGGTGAACAGTACAATTGAGATGCTTATTGGCTCTGAAATTGTATGCGATGGCCAATGAGTGCAAGAAATTGTCCTCACATGACCAGAATCTCATGCGGGCTGTCGAGATGGCACAGTGAACATTATCCAACCAAGCTGCGATGTGGGTATGAAGTTGTATATCATGCCCGATAGGGCCTCGGACTCGCCCTTGAATTGAAGATCCCCGGAACCTGAACAAGATCTGTCGGCGTGATCTGGTCACGTAGCAATCAAAGACGACGACCGACTAGTCTATCAACTCTGCAAGATCCAGCCCGTCAAGTGGTCCGAATTACATATTCTAGAGTCGGCACAATTTTGTAATTGGTTCGAATTGTCAAATGTTTCCAATTCAGCTCCGGTTGACTTCTACTACACTTTGGAGCAAGCAATTGCTATCCGTAGTTCAATTACCTATTCAATCCAATATTCCGTATTCCGTACAGGACGTGATATCTCCTTTTGCTGACTTCAACAAGGAGTTGAACCCCAAGCCTTCACATGACAACGGCGACGAACACAAGGCTACAAGCTCATTATTAGTGTCGGATCCTTCTGTAGATGTTCTAGAGCACAACAGCTTTGGCAAGTCACGACATACAGACCGCAAGTATGACGAGAGGGGCTATCATTCTGTTTACTCCGTAGCGAATATGTTCTATCCACGGAAATCGTCGAAGCCCTGAGGTTTCGTGATTGGCGGAGAAAACGAGATTGAGTGAGCATGGGTCCGTGAACAGGATCACGAACACGGCATAATTAGGGATATTTTACTGTGGGACAGCACCATCGGGGCACCAAATTAATCACATTTATTCTTAGAACTCTTGCCGTGTCGAGACTCGAGAGTTGCCAAAGAGACATAATAGTGACGTTTTGAGTCAAGGCAGCCTGAATAGCTACCAATTTAGCTCTAAAACCACAACGTCGCGCAGTGCCGGGGGTCTGCCGCATGCATCACACAATCAATAGTCTCTCATGCACTATTGACAATGGGCTTGGAGGGTGCGGGACGAACCAGAAGCGCCGGACGCACAATCACGCTACAGTACCACCACTAGCTCATGCACTACTGATCACTCACAACCACTCGTTCGATTGGATGCTCTCCCACCTGCATCACACCTTGTCCATATTGGCAGCAAAATGCTCTTATCATGGAGTAGCGCAATGGGTGCGACTGTACCAGTAAAGATCCGAGGAAAGAGGGGGATGGCTGCTCGTGATCATGGGGAATGGGGAATGGGACAATGGACCAGTCGGTGGTACGTAGCAAAGAGCTGCATGTTCTGCACTAAAAGGTACTCGACAATCGACATGAACAACCAGACGACTGGGAAACCTGGAGGTTAGGCCTGTGTTCGTGGCAGCCACGGAACCGATAACATTTAGATGAGGTGGTACGGATGTACCGTTCAGCGTCCGACGTGCATGAAAAACCGAACGTTCACCCGCTGCACGGACGATATGCCAACGCCTGTGGAGAAGCTTTCTCTGGATGACTTTGCTCCTATTCCGTACGAGTACCAGGGATACCTTGTAAGCTGTCCACCCCCCTTTTGCCTTGCTGTGCCGATTGATCACGTCGGGGCGCGTCCACATATGCAAAAATAGCAGTTAATAGCCCCTAATAGGAAGGTATGAGGCATTCTCATTGGCAGACAACTTCGAGTCTTTACCCCTCATATGCAGTAGCGTTTTAGCCGTCTCTCACCGAGCATTTCGCCAATCGATTCGCACCCTCTCGTCGCCTTAGCGTCCTGTACACTCTGCTTTCCCTTCCCCGATGCTTTGGTCTCGTGGAAATTCACACCCACAGCACAGAGTCAAATTTAGAATGGTGGCTTCGTGCCCTGATTCTAGAAAATGCATACATATAATGATTCAATCATGCCCGAACCCAAACTTCAAGGCTCGTTACGGCAGACCGCGTCCATCTTGCTCGCTATTCATCTCGTCCTCGCATATCGAAGCCAGCTGGTCGGGCTTTGATCCTCTATCACCTCACCCTAATAGCAATCCGGTCTTGCTGCTTGTCATTCACTATCGCCGTTCCTTGCTTCCAATATACAACTTTGATATTCCCAGTACCACGATACCAGTCTTAAGTGAGGGAACATGCCCGTGACAGCTCATCCAGCCGGGCAGGCTAGCAAGTCTGCACCCACGGTTGTCCCAAAACCATCATCACCCCCCAAGACGAGCACGAAGATGCATAGGAGATCCAGATCAGGTGAGCGTTCATGGATCCATTGAAAATTTTGAACAACAATTAATGCTGGAACCTCAGGATGCTTCACATGTCGGCTGCGAAGGAAAAAATGTGACGAAGGGAAAGGTCAATGCAAAGCTTGCAAGCACCTTGGACTTAAGTGCGAATACAAAAGGCCGATGTGGTGGAGTAACAGTGAGCAGCGGAAACAACAAAAGGAAACCATCAAAAACATCATTAAGCGAACGAAGCTTTCCGAGAAAACAACTCAGATCGGGCCTATGGGTGGGGAAACTCCTCCTGGGCTCTCACACTCTTTGCCAACATCAGCGACCTACTCAGACGTTACCGCTCGGACGCGCGCCGCCTCAATCGATTCCCAGTTCTCAATAGGATATGACTTCAACCAACCTTCCGTACATGAGCATTTCGATCAATATCAGCCTCACGTGCTGTCCCCACCGCCATACGACGCGAACCCTCATTACCAGCCATACCTACCAACACCATACGAAGTCGACATTAAGACGGAACGACAAATGTATGTCAACGATATCCCTACGAGAAGGGACTCGACAACTTCGACATTCAGCACATTCCAACCCCCGCAGGCTCATTCTACTTTACCATCTTTTCCCGAGGAAGATTGGGTGCACGATGACATATACGGTACCGGAGATATGTTTAGCGGCGAGGAGGGGCTGGACTTCAACTTCTTCGATTTCTCCCACGGAGCCCCTCAGGCCTCACAACAAGCACTCATCCAAGTTGACGATTGCGATAGACCCCTTTTGGACCACTTCATAGATAATGTTTTGAGACTTATATTTCCAATACTCGAGGTCAATCAACATGGCTCGGCAAGGTCAGAAGTGATCCTACCCGCCCTCGAGTCGAACAAGTGTTACCTCCATTGCTGTCTGAGCATCGCTGCCATACATCTCAAATCGACCCAAGGACTACAAAGTGAGCAAATTGACAGTGATATTATGCGCCATCGCTACGCCACGATCTCGGAGCTCTGCGAAGCGCTCAATCGCGACACTGACCATCTCCAGATACTGGAAGCGACTCTAGGCATGATATTTTTCCAGTGCTCAGTAGGCCGTCCAGATGATTCTCTCCCGGATATCCCGTGGCATCAGCATTTTCAAGCCGGCTCAAGTCTAGTAAGGAAATTGCAATTACCGCACGCAATGGTGCATGTCAATAGTGCCCACATGCATCCTCCGTTCAACATGACATTAGCCTCCTGGATTGACATCCTTGGCGCGACCATGTTGGGACGATCGCCTCAATTTGCAGACACATACCGTGAGAAGAACGACAGTGGATCGACGTCTGGGTTGTGTGAGCTGATGGGGTGCGAGGATCGTATGATGTACTTGATATCTGAGATCGCCTGTCTAGAAGCGCTCAAGAACACCGGTCGTGTCGATGATATGCAACTTTGCCAACATATCAAGCTCCTCGGAGAACATCTGGACCGAACCGAACCACCACCAGGAACCCTTGACTATCCGTACTCATCGACGGGTGCCATTCGGCCGAAGCAGCTATCTAAAAATATGACGGCAGTATTCCGAATAGCTGCTCGTATTTACTTGTGCAGCTTAGTCCCTGGTGCATCTAGATATGCCCCTTCCATGCTCGGACTAATCTCACGCTTTGCAAGCACCCTCGAGTACATACCCTCTGGACTAGATGGCTTCGATCGCTCGCTTGTTTGGCCATTGCTGATTGCTGGATCCCAGAGTACTCCAACGTCCCCGTTCCGCCAGGTCTTCGCAGACAGGATCTCGTGCCTTGGTGAACACGCCGAATTTGGTAGCTTCGGTCGGATGGTTCGCCTACTTCAGGAAGTTTGGTACCAATCCGAGGAGGGACACCCCACAGGAGAAAGACAGAGCGTCCACTGGCGGGACGTGATGCAGCAGAAGGGCTGGGATTTCCTGCTGATATAATGGGCCTATCTTGATGATTTGGCACCTTCAGCAGAAATCATATTTCCCATAATTACCTGCGCTTCCTGGTCTGTTTTTTTCCTGTTGCTGCATCGCAGGGCTGTTAGCATAGCGAGGTAACTCGGCTGTACGGGTTCGGATCGGTGAGTGCAGGTAGCACATGGCTGAGACGGCCACTGGATGTTTGCGAATCTCTTATACCCTTTTGTTTAATGTTTGAGCGTATGGTTGAGGATTGGAAGGAGGTCACCGCCTTTATGATTACGGCATATTAGACAGGAGTTTGGGAAAACGCCGGCGTGGTTGAGGCTCTCCCCCCGGCGGTGCTGGCGTTTTCGATTAGAGACGAATCTGTACTCCCTCCCGAGGGAAGATTCTGTCTACTTGGCAATTGGGCCTACATATTGTATATAAGACACCTAGAGAACCGAATATTAAACTAGCCACATTGAAACCACCTAAAATGTCGGAACAGATGTTCTTGAGCGGGTACGATTTTGGAAAAGAGACCATTTAGCTTTCCTGTAAAGATTTCAAGCATTAGAAGCGGTCATGTCCCTATTATATTCTCGTCCTCTCCGTATGGCATAATAGTCATTAACTCTCAGGCTTTTGCAAGGGTCGGTCACCTCCGAGATTGATTATCAGGTTAATGACTATAGCTTCGAGAAACTAGCCTTGCTCAAATGCATGCTCTTCACAGGCTGTTGTCCTTTCGAGAAGGATCTTGGTTGCTATGGCCGCCGTGATCAATAGGTCGAGCTCGGAGACCGAAATAGACAAGAAGCCTCTGAATTTTGCGGACATGGCTAGCTACGGTGAAGACGTTGATTCCATCAGAGGGAGAGAGTTCCCAATGCTTCAAGGTATCTCGTTAAACTGGATTATAGAACTACTGGCTAATGGAAACCATCCAGGTACGACCTACTTGGATCACGCTGGCACCACCCTATACCCGAAGTCTCTTATGGAGGAATTCTCTAAAGAAATGATGTCCAATCTTTTGGGCAATCCACATTCTTCGTCAGCTTCCTCTCAGCTTACGTCTCGGCGGATCGAGGACACACGGCTCAAAGTATTACGTTTCTTCAGGGCCGATCCAGACCGTTTCGATTTGGTCTTTGTGGCAAATGCTACGGCGGGAGTCAAGCTAGTCATGGATGGTTTCAAGGAGAACAATAATGGGTTTTGGTATGGGTACCATAAGGATTCGCATACGAGCTTGGTTGGGGTCCGTCAGACCGCCTTGGCTGGTCACCATTGCTTCGAGTCGGACGCAGAGGTTGAGCGATGGCTTGCAGCGGAAGATTCTCCAGATATGATCGTTGACGCTGCTGGGCTTGGTCTGTTTGCATACCCTGCTCAGTCCAACTTCAACGGGCGCCGATTGCCGCTATCTTGGCCTGGTGGTGTCCGATCCTTAGGCAATACACAAAATCAACGGGTTTACACTCTTCTCGATGCTGCTGCTCTTGTCTCCACATCTCCGCTTGATCTTAGCGATGTCACTCAAGCGCCTGATTATACGGTCCTTAGCTTCTACAAGATCTTCGGCTTTCCGGATTTGGGAGCCCTTATTGTGCGTAAAGACTCCTGCCAGCCACTACAGCGTCGAAGATATTTCGGAGGAGGTACGGTAGAGATGGTGACATGCGTAAAGGAGCAATGGCATATGATGAAAGAGAGTAGTCTCCATGAGCAATTAGAGGACGGTACTTTACCAATCCACAGCATTATTGCTCTTGATAGTGCCTTGAGTGTCCATAAGCGTCTCTTTCAGTCTCTTGAACTCGTTTCGTCTCACACCTTGTATCTTGCGAAGCAGCTCTATGAGCGGCTCTCTGCTTTGCGTCATAGTAGTGGCGGCAAGGTTTGCAAAATCTACACGGAGCCTTCAGCGTATGAAGATGCTAGAACGCAAGGTCCAATAATCGCGTTCAACCTGCGGGATTGCCAAGGAGAATGGATCAGCATTTCTGAGGTCGAGAAGCTTGCAGTCATCAAGAACATTCAGTTCAGAAGTGGGGGCCTCTGTAACCCGGGAGGCATTGCTTCTTCGTTAGAACTGGCTCCTTGGGAAATGAAGCGAAATTTCACTGCTGGCCAGCGTTGTGGGAATGATAACGACATCATAGGAGGCAAACCAACAGGTGCCCTTAGGGTTAGCTTCGGTGCTATGAGCAATCTGCAAGACGTCTTAACATTCTTTGCTTTTGTTGAAGAATTCTTTGTTGACAAACTCGATGTCGTGAAACTAGGTCCAGAACCAAACTCGTCACACAACGGCTTCTACGTTGAGACATTAGCCATTTATCCCATCAAAAGTTGTGGCGGCTGGTCGATCCCAGAGGGCGTGTCCTGGGATATCAAGACCGAAGGTCTGGCTTTTGACAGGGAATGGTGTCTTGTCCATCAAGGCACTCGTGCAGCGCTCAGTCAAAAGCGGTACCCTAAGATGGCTCTATTGAGACCCAGCATCGACCTCGATAATGGGCTCTTGCATGTGCGCTTTCATGGATCTATTCCTCCATCGACCCCCGCTGAAATTAGCCTTTCTCTATCAGCAGATCCCACCCTGTTCCAACATCCAGGAAACGGCTTCTCAACACCGTACTCACGGGTCTGCGGTGACACCATCGTCGCGCAAACATACGCTTCAAAACATATTGCTGACTTCTTCACCAACATCGTTGGCACCCCCTGTACCCTCGCCAGATTTCCAGCCAGTACATCTGGTTTAAGCAACAGACATTCGAAGGCTCACCTACAGCCATACCAAACCAGCACTCATCAGAAAGACTGCAGAACAGCCCTGTCCAGCCCCCACCCAGACGGGCAAAAACGCCCAATCCTCCTCTCCAACGAATCCCCCATCCTCACAATCTCCCGCTCCAGCCTCAACCTTCTAAACGCCCAGATCGCACTCACCGCCCACGGCAAACCCGCCTCATCCTCCGTCTTCCGCGCCAACATCATCATCGCTGAATCCTCCCACGAGCACCCCTACAACGAAGACACCTGGCACTCAATGCACATCGGCGGGCACGAGTTTGACGTGCTAGGGCCGTGTAGGAGGTGCCAGATGGTATGCGTTGATCAGGACACGGCGGAGAAGAATGAGGAGCCGTTTGTGACGCTGGCAAAGACGAGGAGGAGTGGAGGGAGGGTGTGGTTTGGGGTGCATTGTGCTTTGCGTGGGGGGAAGGGAAGAGCGAGAGTTAGGGTTGGGGATCGGGTGGTGGGGTTGGGGAGGGAAGGTGAGGGTGTGCGAAGTAAAGAAGGGATATGATGGTTTTGAAGTGTCATATCTCAACAGAATGCAGAAAATCAATGCACACCCCCCCTCCTCCACACAACCAAACTTATCATTTCCTCAAACCACTACCCTCATCACCTCGACTTCCACCTTGCACAAACGCCACAAACATCACTGACCCAAAAAAAACAAAAAAACAGGACATACAACCCTGATTTAATCTTAGCTTTTCAATGCTACATACCCGGTATATTATCTAATCCCATAAATACAGTATACACATATGATTCAATCGTACGCCATCCCTCTCTCTCCCTCCCTCTCCGTCTACTCAGGAAACAGCCGATATTTGGGGAAAAAGGGGGGGAAGGGTATTTGAGAATATTGCATGCGCAGGGGAAGTTATAAAGATAGAGATGTAAAAGCGTGGAATCAGGATTGGCATAAGGTAGGGAGGGTTTGGATAAAGCAAAAAAGACGCCCGCTACATATTATCATACTTACTGTACATATATATACCCTACGAGATGCATCGACCTCACCAGACAGCAGCCCTACCGTACCATACCATTCTATTCGAGCTACTTACTTACATACTGTACGAGTACCTACCTACCTACCTTAACTGCAAGAAATGTGTTTCCACAAAAAGCAGTCGTTTTGCGCTTTTTTTCTTTTCTCCGTGACCAATGTTTTGATTGGTATTGAGTATCTATCTAAGAAAAAGCCCCTCGCAAGTCTTTCTTTCTTTCTTTTCGTTCTGCGTTTGTGTTTTTCCTTTTTTTTTGTACATTTTCGTCGGTTTTTTTTCGTCGATTGTGCGTGAGGTGTGGAAGAAGAAGAAATTTGGGATTGAGGAATGAATGAATGGATGGGTCAGGTGGTGGGGATTGGTGAGATAGGGGGGCGAAGGGGAAGGGAAGGGAAGGGAAGGGAAGGGAAGGCGACGACAGTCTTTGCAGTCAGTTGGGTGGGATAGAGGGAGAGTATCTAAGCAAAAAACATTGATTGCTATTTGCACGTAGCTTATCTATCGATCGACTAAATCTGAGCTACAGTACTATCATCCTACCCGAGCTATGCAAGAACAGAACCTATGGTATTTGTGTTTTTACAAAGCTGCCTTGCAAATATCGATCTGACATCAGTCATCTTAAAAGCCCCATCCTTCGCATCCATTTCCGGCCCGTCATCCGACATCATAAACAGCGCCCCCCCTTTGCAAGTTGACTCCGTGTGTCTGTGTATGACCGTCGCCCTTTTGATGCTCCTGCCACAGCATTACAGCGACCCTTTGCAAAATTCGACTCCGTTGTTTGTAGATCCCGTCGCCTTGTTTTTGCCTCCTGCCTTAGAAGCGGAGCCAGTTGCGTGGTTAAAAGGTGGGGGAATCATCTGGGAAAATAAAGGAAATAAGGAAAAATGGGTAATAAAGGCGAATAAGAAAAGAGGAGCAGCGATATGCAGCGCCCAAAATTCCCAGGAGGGAAAGATGTGGAAGATGGTGCTTGAACCTTGGGCGTTAGACCTTAAACCTTGACCTTAGACCCTGACCTTAGACCTTGGCTTGGACCTTAGGTTGAAGAGGTGGGAGAGGGCCCTAGACCTTGGTCCTTGGACTTTGGTGGTGGGCCGTCAACCCACTCACACGGCGCCCGAAAATCCGAAAACCCATGCCTCTCCGCCCTCCTCTTTCTCGCCGCCTCCCTCACACCGTCCATCGAATACTCTCCACCGCCGCCGCCTGTCCCTCCTGTGCCATAACTATCGTTCTGCCCCTGCAGCGGACTCCCGTCCCCAATCGCCTCTGTCTCGACCACCGTCTCGACCACCGTCGTGATGCCGCCATCGCCGCCAATGTCCATCTGCTGGGCTGCGTTCGTAGCGACCCATTCCTCGGCGCGCTTGCGGCCGATACTGCTGTATTCGCGGGATCTAGTGGGTGTGGCGACACGGTCAGTGGGAGGCGTGATGATGCGGTCGCGTTCTGTGCGGTCGCGGTCTATGCGGTCATGGTCTGTGCCCTCAGCTCTGGTGCGGCCGTCGCCGAATTGGCCCCAGATGATGGGTTTGTGGGCGCCAGGGCGGGCTTTCGGGGCCGAGGGAGCCCAGGTGGCGGGGATGGTCCAACAGTGGGAACGCATGTGGCCTGCTTCCTCTTCGCGCGGGGCACCAGGCTCGCGCCAAGGGACGATGCCTTTCATTTGCGGGTTGAGGTGGTATTGCGTGCCGTCTTTGTAGCGGAGATTGGGACTGTCGACGGAGATGGTGGCAAGAACCTGGAGGATGCCGTAGATGAGGATCCACCGGCCGCGGCGAGCCTCGTATGGGTCGACGGCCTCGATCATGTCGCCTTGTTCGAAGCGGATGAAGTTGGTGACGAGGTCCGTGTACATGTAATGGTCACGAAGGATGTAGACGTTGGTAGCTTCGCTATAGGAGATCGCCTTGCGGCGGGATTGAGCCAGAACCTCGTTGGCAGAGGTGGGCTTCTTGAGCGTGAAGGATGATTTCGGCTTTGTTTGGGCTGGAATGGACAGAGGGCATATTGGATAAGGGTAAGGTATGTGAGGAAAGTTATTATTAATGTCGAAGCTTGCAAGAATGTCGGTAATAGGAAGCTCGGATGTGTCAGCTCTGAAAGGCTGGCCGGACGTACTGGCAATGGCCCATTTTTGGCCGGGACGATACTCGGAGCCGTCAAACATCACGTCGCGATCGACCATGTAGTCGTAAAGCCCGTGGAAGTCATCCTTGAGGCGCATGACCATATCCCGCGTCAGCCATGTCTGATCGTTGGTGGGTGGCCAATGCAGAAAGGCGTTTTCGTAGTATTTGCAAAGCCACTTCCTCAGCCTATCGAAGCATTGGCGAGCAGAAGTCGGGGGTGCGCCGCTGACTGGCCACATTCGACTGAAGTCAAAGGAGAGAAGCCAGACCTGTGCGCGGTGAATTCGCTCCTCAATTTCCATACTCGCATTCTGGATGAAGATCTTGGTGTTTGGTGTGATGTAGCGCCATTCGGGTATTGTTTGCAGACCCACGTTCGACATGCCTACGCAATGCACAAATGCTTCGATGTACCCCTCTCTCCACTGCACTCCCGGGCTCTCGCTGAAGGCGAGCAATGACGCTGCATAAGAGGGGTTGTTACGAACGTCGTCGAACTTGTGCCGGACAATGTAGTCGGTGAGCCAAGCTACTTTGCTGATGTTCCTGTCCAAGTAATCTGGATACATATTGATACGTTCAAAAAGCTTGAACATAGCCTCGTGCAGGGTAGTGCCGACGAGCGCGTTTGCATCATACATGACGGCGAAGAAGTTTCGGGTCGTAATGTGCCATATAGTTGAATGGATCCCAGTTTCTGCTCCAGGCCATGGGATGTAAAGTTCATGCTGGATGCCTCTGGGAGCCTTTGTTGTATACCTCCTTGGATCGTCTATTGGACGGATCGCATCGATGTCGTCTTCACCATCGTGCAAAGTCATATCATTTGCGTAATTTGTGAACGATTCGGATGGATCCCCGAGCGGGATAGAATCGCGCGGTTCATGTGGATAGAATCTGGGCCAGCCCTCGGGCTCGTCAGGATGCCAAAGCTGGTCAATGAATGCTTTTGACCCAGATTGTACGATGACACTAGAGTCGATGCGGAAGGATGGCGGTGGCTTCGTTCTAGAGCCTTGCATGTACATGTATACGAACGTATCTCCATGCTCATCCCACAGCTCAGGCGTCTTGAGGAAACTGGTTAGCACACACGGATAAGCGTGGGTCAAAGACATAATAACTTACATTTGTCAGTGATTTCCAGCCCAGCTGAGGCAGCTTTCCACTCCCTTCAAACCTCCTAATCTTATGTAACACCGACTCTTGCTGCATTTTTGACCTGATCGCATGAGAGGTAGGCGCACCAAAGGAAGATAGTGTTGATGGTCCCTCGGACGGAGACGTGCTCGCTGTTAAGGACGGTACAGCATTGATTGAAGGCGTGAAGTCAGTGCTGTGCGATTCCGTGTCCGAGCTGACAGCGACTGGGCCAGGTCGCCGACGGCCCAGAGGCGTGTGGTCATCCCCACCTTTCATCAATCTACCAAGCTTGCCTCGTAGACTAGCGCTCATGCCATCCAGATGTGTTCGGAAGTCACTTTTCTCAATCTGTGACTGAACGATGCCATTGTGAGGTTTCCGCATGGACGGAGGAGGATATCCATATGTGCTACCGGCGGAAGAGATGGATTGACGACGTCGAGGACGCGGGGAAGAGACATGTGATGGATCTGCGGAAAAGGTAGGTCGAGACATTGACATCGGCGCACCGGGGTAGCCATAGATGAATTGTTCTTCTTTTCCATGTCCATAATCGGAGTACGCGCGATGTGCTCTTTTATCTGCCTGCTCTGTATTCTTTGCCCGCACATAGGCGCTTCTGCCGGACATCTTGAAAGTCGCCGCGCCGACGAGGTCTTTTACACCGGTGAAGATTCAACCAAAAACCTGAGGTTGTAACTTGGAAGTGAGACCACGCAGAAATGCGGTTTATATCCTTCACACTTTCGGGCAACACTCCCACTACGACTAGAGCTGTCGCGTCGCCGCGTACTTTATGAGGATTAATTAATTAATTGACGTCGGCGCGTTGCAAAGAATCATAGCTGGAAGGAATCATACTATTCACATTTGACTACTTGCGAGTCGTAAATGGAGCAACGGTGGGGTGATATGCGACGTAGGGGTGCTGTATCAGATACAGCACGCTTTCTTAGTGGGTATTTGAAGGCGCACAGCAGTAAGGTAAGGTAGTGTATAATAGGTGACGTGATTGTTCAGGAGAGACTACCTTAGGAACGATGGAGGGTTCCCGCCCAAGCTTCCCATAACAACGGCTAGGATGTAGTGGGCTCGAGTATTGTAAAGTATGGTGCTGCAGGCAAAGGTACTTTAACGATCACTTATCCAGATGGTATCAGGTGGGGAGAGGAGGTGGATATGCAGAGAGCCGTTGGTCAATCTCGGCATCCAGCATCAGCCATCAGCCATCAGGTACCTTGTGCTGCTTCAAATCACTTTAGGATAAGGATCAGAACTGACGTTCATCCGACGCGCAGAAGCGAGTGCAGCGATGCTGTACAGTATGGGCACTAAGGTACCTTACTCCTGGATAGCGAACGGTTTACGACTAAGCAAGGAGAGGGGAACTAGGTCCATATGGGGCATTTGCCTGGTTTCACACCTTCAAAAGCTACCAAATTTGATCAGCAGGAAGCCAGAGTTTTAGGGGTAAGTGTCATATGGGAAAACAATACCAGGATTTACGGCAATTTACGATAGAACTTGATATCGCAGCCATATCAATTCAATTGTTTGGTTTTGAAATGGTCAATTTGTTGGCACAAATTGCAAATTGAGGTACGTACAGTAGTTACCCTAGCGGATGCTAAGTTTCGTGCTGTGAACTTGGGTATGTACTGAAATCGTCCTTGTGCCTGCCCCCTAACGCAGCTAAACAGATGCTCCACCGAAGCGCTCCAACACAATCCTTCCCGTCCCCCATCTTTAAGGCGAGGGAAGATCCGCACATGCTCCATGCTCAGGTCCTTGCCCCTGACGGACCGAAATGCCTTCAACTTCCCGTCGCATCTATAGACGTGCATACGAGTTCAAAGCTTTCTTCCGTAAAAGACTTTCAACGTAAAGCATATCCTACATGAATGTCTGTAAACGAGCCTTTCTTGCCGTGGGCTTGATAAGGGGGGAACAACATGTGCCCGCGCCATGAAACTGCATGTATGTAGAGAGCCTGTCAGGCTGTCACAGACCAATTGAATACTGTAGAGAGTAGGTAGCTGTATGGATGCGCTACCCAACTAATTGAGGCCCTTCCCGCTAATCGGAAAGACTTCCCCACAAACGGGATGAGTCAAGTCACCAAGTGCTATCTTAGCAGCAGTCAAAGCATTGATTTAAGAAATTGGAAGGTGGGGAAATATTATAGAAGACGGGAAATGACAGCAGTACCTAGGTACGGAGGTAAGGTACTCCATCAGTAGTCTGTATGGAGTAGCGCTGGAGCATATCAGCGGATGGCGTATCGTCGTCATCACATTTCGCGTTATTCCGTAGAATCTTGTATTATGACCACGAGGCTTCCATGCAGAATGATTTGCCCCTCGATTGATTGCTGCATTGCTGGGCTGCCTTACTACCAACACTCAAGAATCAATCCGGGCTTTAGATGCTGACACTGCCTTATCATAGCAGCGTGCCGAACCCTCAGCTCCTTGAAAACTCCAGAGTTGAAAAAGGCCGAGGCCGTGGCTGTGGCACCTGCGATAGTCATGGTCCATGGACAAGTTGATGTTTCGTTTATGTGCTTCAAGAGACCTTGACCGACTTCCCGTGCGACCTGGCCTCCGGGCCTTTTGCGAAGATCAGCGGAGGAGTAGCTACATACTCTCAACCGAGGACCAGACAAGGTAGTCCACTGCAAATCATGGCGGACTGGCTTACGACTCCGTGGTTTCAAACATCAAGCCCGTGCTGTTGGTGCGAGCATGTGCTTTGCATACACAATCACCATTTCATGCTTCCTTTCCCTTGCCGAACCCCAATACGTCCTACACACCACCATCAATGGAACAGCGGCACACCAGTCCAGAATTAGTTGATAAATTGAGATCCACCTACGCCGTAAATTTAACACTCGGTTTCCGCTGAGGATCGTCTGTCGTGCCTCGATACACCGTATGTGGCGTATTGCTTCGCGGGCCTAACTTTAAATAGACGTTTCTCAGGGAGATGGCAAATCGAGCTCGATATGTTGTCACGTGCTGTGTATATCCGTTGGCACAGTGAATACGTGAGACTCTGCTGGTGGGGTTGAGTTCTCTGTCCTCATGCTAGATCGATGAACGACCTGTGTTATGTAAAATGTTTGCTGTTGTAAGAATCGGGGCCATTAAGGTAGACGAGGTTCGTCAAGGGCTGGGATGTCCTGTCATTCATGACGCCCGTAGCCTCTTCAACTCCTTAAGAGCGCTCATCACCAAAGGAACGCCAATGGGCCCCAATAATGGTAGGTAGACTGCAATCTTGTGCTCATCCGGAAAATAAACTTGACCGACCATGCTCTTCTCGAAGAAGCCTTTCTCCGCCTCGGCTTCGGCGACTCTAGCCAGGTTCAGTGCATCGTTGAACCTGCCGTCTCTCAAAGCACCACACGACTCTCGAAGATGGGCAATGGTGGTATCCACTGCAGCTGAGACAGTCTCTGGGATTGGGATAGAAGGGAGAGCAACGGTAAGCCGCGCTAAGGAGCCCATGGTTGATGATGCTGACAGAAGAAGTGAAGCAGCTCGAATTCGAGTCAATGTCTGCAATTGTAGTGGAAGTGAAGGCGGTGATTGAGGGGCTCCCAAGAAAGACAGCAGCTGGTGGGAGAATGTTAGCAAAGCTGGTTGGATTGCCTCTTTTGACAGGGTACGCAGAGCCAGCGGCGCTTCGCTCGGAGGGTTAAGTATAAATACCCCACCCCACTGAGGAATCAACCAGCTGGAGGCTTGGCTCCCTTTGACCACGAGTGGAGCATTGGCTTGATCCGGAACGTAGAGTACGAAATTCAACGTCGGACCAGCACCAATACTGGGGCTCAAAGGCCACTCAGCGGCGTTAATGAAGCCACTAAGGTCTTCCTCACGTAATGTCCAAACCCTGGTTTCTGAATCATACTCCGGATGCTGCACCGATGGGGAAAATGTCGCATAAAGCTGAACTTGTGTGTCTACTGTAAAATTGCTTATGACTGAGATCGACTCCAGTAGGGGTGTGAAATATTCATCAAGTGCTGACTCGATGTCCCAGGAAGACGGTAATGCAGTCGGCGTGAAGAGAGAAAGCGTGATATGATAAGTAGGTGCATACTTCAGAGACCTCGTCATACGGCTAGCGAGACGTGCTGCCAACTCCGGTGGGAGAGACCTGTTTGATCCAGATCTATGGTCCCGCGACGCAGCAGAGATCGGCTGGGAAACATGCTGCGCCTGGCTTAAACCCGTCGACAATTGATGGCTGCTGGTAGAAGAGTGACTATTTGTTAATATATCGGCAATAGTCGCTTGTTCCTCGGCAAAGAGATCTTGGAGCTTTACGGCTATGAAATTGGCTAGAGCTGAAGAGCTTGATGATGTAGAAGGTACCTGGGTTGGAGGATAAAACACGTCAAGTATGGAGGAATGAGCTTGTAGCTCGGCATGTGCTGCTGTTGCACCTTCCTGTGACAGAAGCTTGACTGTCAAGGCTGCCTCTTCTTTTGCATTTTTCTCCCCGTTGGTTGTAATTTCATCGCCTGCCTCCAGGTCCTTAATGGATGTAGTGGTCAGGTTGAGAGGTATTTTTGTCTTGGCCAGACGTAGACGCAGGTGGTGGGCGGAAAATTCATTTAAGTCATCCAGAGCATGCTGCGTCGTTCGTACCAGATGCTGCGCTTCGCTCTCTTGCAGTAACGGTGCATCAATGACAATCTGCAAGGGAAAGGAGGGTTTGCATGCCTGATCGGTGGTTCTTTAGTGGCTGTCCAAGTGAAGGCCGTTCGATTTGGTAGTACATACCTTTCCATCAGCCCACTCGAGCATCTCCTGTAAAGGGAGCCGCGCCCGATATATTGATGTGGTCCACCACCATGTCGGAAGTCCAAGGAATATGACAATTGCCCAGAACGAGGCAATCACCAGACTGCGGACGCGTATGCTCTCCCCTGACTCGGGGGGTGGCCGTTTTTTGACCGGAACACTTTCAAGTGGGGACGAGTTGCTTCGGTCAGTGACATTGCTCCGAACATCATCTAGATCTTCGGATTCGTTGTGCCCCCCGTCCGGTTCCATGAGTGCTACATGTATGAAGTACTTCAATAAAACGCGATTGAGAGTCAATAAATGCGAATCATTTGCGGACGGAAAAAAGTAGTTCCGGCGACCAATCGGGCTTGTAGGGCATGTGGGGCTAATGATATCCCGCCAGATCACGTGCCACTGCTCTGTGATCCACTAAGGTGGCCCCATCAAGATGGATAGTAATTCAGCTTCATTGTTTTGACTCTTGATAATTGAGTTCGACCACGCGATATCAGATTCATAACGTTAAACAATTGATGAGGTCCGGTATATTCAGAACCGTTGGTGAGCAGAGCCGCGATATCCCAGCGATTCGAATAGCACGTTTAGCTGCATGAGTTTGTTTCTGTGGATCCTCACGGTACGAAGGGGGGCCTATCACTTGGATTGACTTCGAGACTCAAACTCGCTCGTCAAGCTTCCTACTCAACAAGGCCGCCTACTAAGATACAGTACTCTACAAACTGGTGATCATCCTATCGCTGCTAACTCAAACCAAAACTTGCAACAGGCCAGTGAAGGCCTCAGATCGCGGAATGCCGGTGATTTGTCCACCTTCCTAATCGGGATAGATGATGACGAACATATCAACGCCAAATGCTAAATTATGCATTTCCAGCAAGACTTACTCCTCACCTCGACGAGATTCAACTGGCGTTTTCTCACACATTAATGGAGATCCAGGCCCTTATCAACTGCCGAATGATATACATGTACTGGTTGTGAGCTTCCCACCGTGGAAAAGCCGATAGCTTGAATCTGTTATCGTCCCGTTATTCAGTCAGCTTTCAGGCTTCAATCTTTCCGTTGGAATCTTACCTTAAAGTAAGCTCTTGAATTGTTAGTTGAGCTGCCGCTCAATTTTCTCTCAACGTCTTTGTGCAGATTGTTTTCTTGCTCCATGGGAGTCATGTCTTTACGCCTTTGCATTGCTTCTTTGTTGTGCTTCATATCTCTTGTTCTTGTCAATGGCCAGTCATCATGCCCAAACCAGACAACTTCAAGTCCTTACCCAAGCTTGATTGATGTCACAGCTGAGGAGCTCGAGACAGGTCTGGAAAGCGGCTTGTTTACAAGCGTAGACCTCGTTAATGCTTACATTGCGAGGATTCTGGAAGTGAATTCAACCCTCAATGTTGTCACAGAACTGAACCCGGATGCACTAGCAATTGCCAAGGAACTTGATGCTGAGCGGGCCAATGGCACAACTAGAGGACCGTTGCATGGCATGCCTCTACTCATCAAGGGCAATATCGCGACTCTTGACAAGATGAGTACCACAGCTGGATCGTTTGCCTTGCTGGGGGCAAAGGTCCCTCGAGACTCTGGCATAGCTGCTAAGCTGAGAGCTGCAGGAGTTATCATATTGGGGAAAACAAATTTGAGCCAATGGGCCAATTTCAGATCCAATAACAGTACCAACGGGTGGAGTGCATACGGTGGGCAATGTTATGCAGCCTACTATCCCCTACAGGACCCAAGCGGCAGCTCCAGCGGCAGTGGTGTGGCTTCGTCTTTAGGACTTGCACTTGCTGCTCTTGGCACAGAGACAAGTGGTAGTATCCTCAGCCCCAGCGAAGTCAATAACTTGGTAGGCATAAAGCCCACTGTGGGCCTCACGTCCCGAGCTCTAGTCATACCCATCAGCCAGCGTCAGGACACCGTGGGACCAATGGCCCGTACGGTCAAAGATGCCGCCTACATCCTTCAAGCCATAGCCGGCAAAGATCCCAACGACAACTACACTCTCGTCCAACCTGATCCTCTTCCGGATTACGTCGCAGCCTGCAACTTTTCCAGTCTCAAAGGCAAGCGCATTGGCATTCCCCGGAATACAATCTACGACCAAGCAGGTGATGCACCCCTCCTAGCTGCCTTCGAGAAATCCATTCAGATTATTAAGCGAGCCGGTGCCGTCATTGTCGATAATACCAATATTACTGCCTACGCTCTGGACCAATACTTGAACGGCAATGCCTCGACTATCGTTTTGGAAGCCGATTTCCTTCGGGATCTCCCAGATAACTATCTGTCCAAGTTGACCTACAATCCTCAAAACGTGCACAACCTCGCCGACGTTAGCAACTTCACGCACGCGTTCCCGCCAGAAGACTACCCAGACCGAGACACCGGCGTCTGGGATCAAGCGCTAAGTCTCGGTTTCGACAACCTAAGCCCCCAGTTCTGGGCTGCGTATCAAATTAACCTGCAGACTGCGGGCCCGCAGGGTATTCTAGGGCTTCTAGCAAATTATAGCCTGGATGCTTTGATCTTGCCAACGGACTTCTCTCCAGGTCTACCAGCACTAATCGGTACCCCAGTCATCACCGTCCCCATGGGCTTCTACCCCGCCAACACAACTGTCATCAAAAATCAGCGCGGGTCCCTTGTTGAAGTCGGTCCTAACGTCCCGTAAGCTCTCCAATCTCCCTTTCCCCGATTCCAACCCTCTATCTCTAGCTCACATCTCATTCCTCGACAGATTCGGTATCTCCTTCCTCGGCGCTGCCTTCAGCGAAGCCAGCTTGATCGGGTACGCCTACGCCTACGAACAGAGAACGATGGCTCGCAACCAGGTGCAGCCGTATATAGTTCCCACGACGGAGTTGATTAATGTTGTGGGGAAGGGAACCGTGAGTACGATGGTGAAAAGGGGCCCAGCGACGCTGCCAAAAGCGTATGCGGTAATGCCGAAAGGCTATCAGGCTATGCCTGTGAGGGTAAGGTGAGAACTAGTTCTCTTTCGGTATCATTTTAGAGGCGGAAACAGTTCAGTGAGTGATAGGGGCTGGTGATTGCAGCTTTGTAGATAGGATAAGATGTGGATCAAAAATGACCGTCACATCGTGGAAACTGCTGGCTCTGGCGATTTCACCGCATCAGGTTTCTGGAACCGGCCTTGCATCCAGCATCGGTACATCTTGACTTTGCTTTGACGGTTGATGAGCAATCTCCTATCGACGCCCAGGCTCACAATCTCGAAGGATTGGGTAAAATCGGAAGAGGCGTCTAGGGAAGAAAGAACAGCGTCGTCCACCGAATGAGAGAGGGTCGTAGTCTTTTGTAAGAAGTCTCCATCGCCGTCCTGTTGTCTTTCCCACATGCCTCCACCCCACATCCCCCTCAACTCTTCCTCGTTAAAGAAGTACACCCTCGTCCCATCACCCCTCACATAGAAGTTCTCCTCCATCCACCTACCTTTCCTAAACCGGACTTGGGCCAGATCTCCTCTGCCATAATCCCGAAAACACACCTCCCCACCTGGCTTGAGCACCCTGAACACATTCCTCACGGCCTGCCTCCACTGCTGGGGGCTCAGCGCACTGAAGATGAACACCAGAAGGACGACGTCGATGCTGTTTTCGTGGACGTTTTCTGGAAGGGTATCGCTGGCGATGTCCCAGACTGAGGCCTGAATGTGCTGAGGGCTGTAGGCTGGAGAAGACCGTATTAGCTCGACGGCTTTGGTGCTGAAGTCGCAGGCGTGGAGCACGAGGTTAGGGTTCTTGTTGGCGGCAAGGATGGGAAACGCCGTATTGCCTGCCCCTGCGCCTACTTCTAGTATCTTTGCTGGGGTACTCTGGGCCTTGGTCAAGGCGTCCAGAATCGGAAATTCCTGGCGCAACCACTTCCTGTCTTTGAAAAAATTGCTTGTATTGTTCGTGTAGAACTTGTTCCACCACTTTGCAGGATCGGTATTGAAGCGGGTTTTGTCAAACGCGGAGACAGGGGAGGCTCGCTGAGAGGCGTACATAGCCTCGGCGTGGGCTTTGTAGGTTGAGTCGGTTTCGACATGGTCCCAGGCGTTGAATTCGTAGGGGTCGTCGGAGGAGAGGAGGTAGCGGGAGCCGAATTGGAAGGGGTCGGAGCGTTTGAGGTTGCTGGTTGGGTCGTGGGAGCGGTGGGGAGGAGTGGGGGAGTCGAGCGGAGGTGGGGGAGGGGTCTCGAGGGTTGGGGGAGTGTTTGCTGAGGATGTGATGGAGAGGGTGGAGAGGTCTCGTGGAGAATTCATCTCCTCTTCGAGCAAATGGTGGGCCATGATGGCAATTAAGACACAGGAGGTAGTTTTGCAAAAAGAGCTATCCTCTGGGGAAAATTGCAGCCCTATGACTTTAAATCCGGTGCATGGATTACGGAGATTGTCCCGGATCCCTGCAATTGTCAAAATATCTAAATTTCTTAAGTGTGAGCGTCATGCTCAGGATCCCAGATTGGGGGGGGTTTGGGGGTTGGATAATGCAAGTAATTTTCTACAATAACCGGAAAGCTCTATTGATGTCTACCAGCATCCATTGATTCAGCGGATCAAGATGAAAGCCACTCCTCGTCTTCTTTTCCTCCGCCCCTCCTCCGCGCCCTCACACCTCATCGTCCCTCGAAAACGAACCACTCCCACTACCCTCCCCTCCAGAATAACAGACAGCCGTCAATTCATCTCCAACCCTCTCACCCCAATCCAAACCCTCACCGCCTCCCGCATCCTCCCCTACCACGCCGCCCCCATCTACAACCTAATCGCCGACATCTCCTCCTACCCCTCCTTCATCCCCTACTGCACCTCCAGCACCATAACCTCAACCTCCTCCCCGGACCCCACCCACCACAAAACGTGGCCCCGCACCGCCGAACTCCGCGTAGGTTGGGGCTCCTACAATGAACTCTTCCGCTCCGCCGTCTACTGCGCCCCCTACCAGATGCTTGAAGCCGTCGCCGGCGACGCCACGCACACCATCCCCCACGACAAACTCCCCCACTACTACAGCTCGAACCAGCCCGAAGATACGTCGGAACTCTCCGCCAACAACCCCATCTTCACCTCCCTCCTGACCCGCTGGATGCTACACGAATTCCCCTTCAAGCCCCCCCCGCCCGATGGGAAAACTCCTCAGCCTCCGAGCAGGCCACGGACGGAGGTGAGCTTGGTGATTGAGGTCCGGTTTGCGAGCGCGGTGTATAGTGCGTTGAGCCAGGCGGCGGCGCCGAAGGTGGCGGGGATGATGGTGGAGGCGTTTGAGAAGAGGGCGAGGGAGGTGCTTGGGGACGGGGAGGGGGAGGAGGGGGAGGTGGGGAAGGGAGATGGGGTTGAGAGCGCTTTGGATGGGGTGCTTGGGGGAAAGGGGACGAAGGAGGAGCCTTGAGGGGTATTTAAATTGGTGAGGGAGGCGTTGGGATAGATGGGGTTGAATTAGTACCACTGTTGATAAGTGAAATGTAAAAGTCTAGAAACTGTATTGTAAATAGAATCACCATTGTCGAGAATCTGCAGGAAACAAGGTGCATCTCACCAATCTCAGTTGGCTTCCCATGCAGCTGTGTTACCTGTAAAGGGCATTACTATATCACGAAACGATGCTCGGAAACAGATACCATTTGAGGGAAAAGGAAGATATGGGGCTTTCAGGAGAAGAATCCCTCTGATATTGGTTTTGCTACTCTCAAATGCACATGAACATGTGTACGGTACGGAAGACTTTCACGCCGCTGCCACTTTGGAAAAGCGTATGCACAAGAACCAAAAGGCATCCCGTCGACAATAGTGCTGCTACAGCATGGCCTGACTGGAAAAAACGCCCTTCCCGGAACTGCCGTGGCTTGTTTACGGAAGATAAAGTCTACCAAGAGGTCCCCCATATAAAACAAGGTATGTACAATCCCCAGACTGTAGACTCCCACCACCCAAGGAAAAGGTAAGTATGAACAAGAAAGTCAGAGACCATCGCATCTTGACACATAAAATCATGACAACGAACCACCACGGAAACCCAACCACTATGTACACCTCTCCCGTGGATGATGCATCGTCTCTTCAGACCTGAACCTTGCTTTGCACAAATTCAGCCGCGGGCACGGCATCGACTCCGTATGCCAGATGGAACGCGTCGACAACGGGAAGATCTTGGCAGATGAGATCGTCTTCGAAGCAAAAGGTTTTCACCTTGCTTGCGTCGATGTTTGGCAGAGGTTGGCCGTCAAAGGGGTCACCAAAGAGGACCTGAGAGCTCGTCAGCAAGGGGATCGAGGAGGTTGGGATAAGTTATCACTGACCACTGCGGCTACCTTGGAAGCGATTGCAGCCGGGAGCTGCTGCACTCCGAGGTGGACCACTTGAGCTCCTTGACTGATTTATAGTTAGCATATGCTGGTTACCTGCCAGCCAAATTTTATGTACCTGTAGCCGGAGAGAACGATTTGGCTATCCGGACACTGAGCCATTGCCTGCTCAGTCAATGCTGCCAGTGTCTTGCCTCCACCGACGTCGCCTCCAGTAAGGTAACCCCAGATACTGGCAGGATACGGGACACCCTGGATGCCGAGATACTGAGCTCCAATGGCGAAATCGAGAGCGTTGAAGAACGGTGGACCAGCTAGAGAGCCGACGTTGCCGAGCTCGATAGTGCCTCGGGCAAAGATGACCGTCACAGGCCTGCACAGGCCGAGTTGGTTCTCCACAACGGAGAGGCTTTGACGTTTGCTCATCTCGGAACTGAACGCGCCCATCGTCTCGAACCCACGTGCGGTAGCATCTCCGACTGGGACTGCAGCTACCGAGGCTGCAAGGAGAGCAAGAGATAAGATTGGCGACTTCATGGTTCGTGAGACGCTTCTCGTGAAGGTCGGATGCCGAGGTCTGTTAGAATTGATGGAGCAATGAGAAGCTATAAGAATCTCGAGCTGGCCTGATCTTTTCTAGAACATTTCCACTCCTCTTATACCTTCCAGGAACCCCACCCCCCATCAAGCGGTAAAAGCATGTAACGTGCCCATCTCTAAGAGCTATTCCCCGCATTCAAATTGAGTAGGAGGATCGTCTGAAGCTCTACTGGTCCAACGTGCAAGCACGAAGCAACTATCTACTGACAATATGCTTGGTTGAAAAACCGAATACCATAACGAAAGGCGGCCTAGACGGCTTGGGAGCGTTCGTAGGAGCGAATCGGAGAATAGGAGAAATGCCACGGAAGACCTAAACCATGTTCATCACATCGCCTTGCGACATAAAAACGATGTGACTGTTTTAACGCCGGACGAGGAGCCCCTTTCAAGGCTTCATTGCTCAGTGGTTCAAGGGGTCCAATCCACCAAGCAGGCGGCGGCAACCATTTGAAGCCCAACGCCGTACCTCAGCCGAGGTACAGGATGAGCAAACATTACAGAACTTCGAAAAATCCCCGTATAGCATAGAGGATGAAGGGAAGACGGTCACGAGTACACGATGTTTGGTCGTTACCGGATCTGATAGCGTCGGAGGAGCTTTGTGGGGTGCACGCCCGCTCGGCAGGAGTCCCGAATAAGGAGAAGTCTGTGGAAAGTATCGATCCGGGGTAAATGTGAATAAGCACTGTCTATTGTTATGCGCGCTGTTATTCTAAGTACTGCTTGAAGACCACAAGTGAGTGAGCTGTTGTAGTGGGAAGCTCAAAGGATCATTGTGGGTTCAAGCCCCTGAGGAGTCCCCTAGATGGTAC
>JAABUT010000166.1_pt1 | contig 121118 bp, 133 predicted proteins | sample 5559281 | NCBI WGS metagenome assembly JAABUT01 (sample SAMN10711880, study PRJNA513359) | rock metagenome | isolation source: Antarctica rocks | place: Antarctica: Victoria Land, Ricker Hills nord | collected 2016-01-04 | reverse complement strand
TAAAGTCTGTAGAACTTTCTTAACATGTTGTACATGTTCTTTCTTCGTTTTTGAGTATACTAATATATCATCTAGATATACTATAACGAATTGATTCAGATAACGTCGTAGTACGTTATTCACAAAGATCTGAAACGTGACTGAAGCATTGATTAAGTCAAAAGACATGATCAAATACTCATAATGTTCTAGTCGAGTGCAAAAGACTGTCTTTCACTCGTCTTCTTCTTTAATTCGTATTCGATTGAATGCTTCGAATATATCGAATTTCGTAAATCACTGTGCACTCTGCAATCTATTCTGCAGTTCTGCTATGAGCGATAATGAATAGCTGTTTTTAATCGTGATGTTGTTTAGTGCTCTATAGTCGACACATAGTCTTAGACTTTCATTCGATTTTGAAACAAACAGAATTGAGTATTCTGCTGACGACTGTGATTCTCTAATGAATTCTTTTCGCATGTTCTTTTTCAGATATTGTCGCAAAGCATCAAGCTTTTCTGTCGACAATAAGTAAATGAACTGTTTCGTGAGTTTCTTGTCGTCAACGAGCTTAATCTCGTGATTTCACGATTGATGTTTGAATAGTGTCTTCTGATCACTTTCTTTCTCAAACAGAATCTTGTATTTCTGATATTCTTTAGAGATGATAGCGATAGCGAAATTCTTCGAATGGTCGCTCTGAATCTCTCTGCTTCATAACATCTGTGCGTCACTGATTTCTCTGAACTCTTTGCGCATTTTTTCGCTCGTCATGACGAATATCTTCACATCTTGTGATGACTTCAATATCGAGTGTAATCGCGTCGTTTTCGTACCTAGAAATGCGATTGTCTCATTGATTCAATCAATCATTGAATTGATCGTATGAAGTCATGATATGCTCAGAACTATATCACTGTCTGACTGCTTCGTAACATCTAAACGTAACTTCTTTCAATGTTGTTCGATTCTCAAATGAATGAGTCGAGTTTCTTGATCTATTAGTTCGTTATTGTACTTCATGAATGTTTCATCGAAGTTTTGCAGATTGTAAGATTCTTTCTTCTTCTGCGTAGATATTTGCGTTTCTTTAGCAAATTCTGAAAATATGTAATTCTCTGTGCAGTCGCTGTCTATGAATAGTCGTGCTGCGTGATCATTAACTTTGACTCAGACTCGTAACTGCGACGAGTCACTGATGAAGACAAATATGCTTTCGATTTTCGATCTTCGACTAGACTTCTTCGATGATCTGTCGATCGAAGAGTCTTCTAGTTTTTTGAACTAGAAGCTCTTTCTTTCAGTACTTGTTTTATGTACTGAAATCGATTCGAATTGATCTTCTTAAGTGAATATTTCTTCGAATCACACAGATCAAATCTCTCTCTAGTGACTTCTGTCATCTGTTTAAGCTTTCTGAATATGTGATCTTCATCAAAGAGTACATATTCTTCTTGCTTGATGAACTTGACTTTCGTGAATGACTTTTTCATGACTATGTCACGATATCGAATGTCTTTGCGCGATGCGATCGACTCATCTTGCATAGTGTCATAGATAGCTTGATGTATATCATTCTTGATCTGTTGCATTTGCTGTGAAAAATCTTTCTCTTTCTGCTTAAAGAAAGTGTACAATTCGTTGTACATGCTTATAAAGCTTGCTTGACTTGTAAGCTTCATGAGATCTTTCTTTACTTCAAGACAATCTTCTCCTTGCTCGAGAGCATCTTCGACTGCAATAGTGAATGCTCGTAGAGTTTCGCTAAGTCGACTTTCTTCTTCGACTGCTTGACGAATAGCTTCTTCAGTGCTGTTCGACCTGTTCGAGTCATATGCTTCGCTGTCGAGAATCTCTGATTTCGCGATCATAGTGAACGAACTTTCGTCACTATCTTCATCGTGTATCTCTGATTGACGATGAGTTGCTGCGTAGAAATGATTCTTTCGTGAGAGTTTCGAGTATCATTCAGAATCTTTCTTATCGCTCAGATGAGTGCGACAGTTGTTCTCGTAACACGCTGTTCACGACAATGCTTGATGCTTGTCTTTCTGATTTTCTTTCGTTGCTGCGAAAGATCTGTCTTGTTTATCATAAGACTTTGACTTGTTCTTGTACTTGTTCTGAGTACAATTTTTTGAGTAATGATTCAGCTTTTTGCAAGTATAACATGCCTTGCTTTGTTGAACTGTTTTATCGCGAGCGTTCATCGATATTTTTCGGATTGCGTCTAACTTCATAGGTTGAGAATCATAGTATGACTGTCGTCGTTTCTTCTTGAACTTTCGACTCAATACTACTGACATTGTCGATTCTTTATCTTTTTTCAGACGTCTCTCGTACTGCCTGTTATCGATGATTATCGCTCTGATTATCATCTTCTGCAAGTCAACGAATCTATCGATTCTAGTGATTTCATTCTTGACTTTCTTTCGCAGTTTCTGATAGAACTGACTGATGAGAGCTGCATCGTTTCATTTTGTATTCATCGCAATATGTTGAAAGCTGATCGAATAAGTTGCTGCGAAGATCTTCTGTCGCAGGTTGTACAACTGTCGTTTCGCTGTACGTTTCTTGTCAATGTCTTCAAATACTCTTCTTAGACGTTTCTCAAACATCTGAGAGTCACGAAACATCATGTTGATTTTCTCTTTTCGTTTTCCTGATTTCTTCTGCAGATAATTCGTTAGATAGTGATGAAATCATGTAAATGCATTATCTCTTAGATAGATGAATGCAAAGAGTACTTTGTTCTCGATGAACTTGAACTGAAATGAGTGTCGTTTGATGTATAGCTCTATCTGTATCAGGTATGCTTCGAGCTTATTTCGATCGTCGTGATACAAGTTCGATGTTGAAATCTTGATTTTATCTGCGTTGAAGATGCTTGCTTCTTGACTGAGCGTGACTCGTTCTGACTGGCTAGACATGACTGAAGAAAATGAACGTCTCTGATATCTTGTGAAAGAGTGATGCTCAAAGTGTAACGATTGTCCCTTTAACAACACAAGATATATACAGAGATCAAACAGTAATCACTATTACTAGACTTGAGATCTGAAGATAGCTGAGACAATAATATGTATTGACTACTTACATGAGTTGAGCACGAAGCTTCTATCTAAAGGAACGATCATCGTTATATAAACATAGAAGATTCGTGCGATCGTCTGAATCGCTGAGTGATCTCGTCGATTCAGACTTTGAATCATGAGAATCGCTTCATGATTTCAATGATCTCATATAATGAATCATTAGCACGTGATCATGATCTTACTAGCTCAGAGTTCATCATGCTGCGAACTACGTCTTATTCTATCGTAGTTTCTATCTCAACTCGGATCGTGTTCTAACATAAAGAACGGTTGATTTCTATTGATTATGAGAACTACGCTCGACTATGCTGATCATAGCTGCCTGATGCTTCATCTTCGTCTACGCTAGATTAATGCAGACGTAAACGAGACACGATTACGATCAACATGCGTCTAACATGCATAAATTCTAATTGCCTTGACTCGCATTCATTTCATGATCTTCAATCATGTTCGATACAAGACGCGTCAAATGCTATCACATGAACATGATCTTTCTCACAAGACGACTTTTATGTCTTTGTTTGATGTAATTCTGTGACGAAGATCACTGCTTGAGACTTGTAAATTGCATAAACGTTCTTTTCGTCACATTTTGAAAGAAAGAAAGAGAGAAAAATCACAGCGACAACATGAACAGTGTTCAGAGTGATTTATGCAAGCTTTACTCACTCGATAACAAATTCCGTGTTTCAGTGAGAGTTGATGAAGAAAGATATAGTCTTCGCTTTCTGAACAATTCGCGACGTTTGTTTGTCACTCAGAGAGAACATTTGAAAATTACGCGAGTACTGTCAGAAAGCGAAGGCGAGAATTTCTGCAGCCAATTTTGTTGAACTCATCAAGGTGACTGATTTTCTACAGAGAAAGAATCATATTTGGTAGAAAGCGTCAGTGCACTCGATAGTCATGTAAAGATGAGACTGAAAAGCGCTTATATAACAAGAAGGAATTCGTGACAAGCTCTCATTTACGATGCTAGATCAACACAAGCTTCTTCACACAGAATGCATTCTAGTAAAAGATCTGATTTACATCGAAAAGCATCTTTGCTGATTTACTTACTAGTTTGATTTCACAACAAACCTTCTGAGATTCATTGCGAGTCTCATCTCACGCACTCAGACTAATTCTTGCCTCACATCATGTTTTTGTACCATTTTTAGATTTCGTTCAAGCTTATGACTCAAAGAGACACGTCGATCAACACAGTTGAAGTGAAGCTCGTTGAAAGGTCTCTCAAAGGTCGATAGACGAGAACAGTCGTCAGATGCATGACAAGAACTTTTCTCATGTGTCAGTCTGTCGATTCGTGAATTGATCTGTTATCTCTATTTCATAGTGAGTAGGCCAGAATTTAGAATTTTCAAAATCGAGAGTTCATCCTCTGCAAATTTTGCTCTGCAATCAATCAATTCGCTGAAGAAGTCTAATCATCACCTCACAAACCTTTAATTTCTTTCATTCGATATGTAATATGAGATTATACAAAGACGATTTCTTCATGTATATCTAACGTGTTGCAGAATCAATTCCAGCGCGATTTCAGCGCGATTTCAGAGCTCTATGCTTCTTCCTCTTGTCTTCATTCAGAAGAATTAAATAGCAGTGCATCTACAGCAGAGACTGTCGTCTGAGATCATTGTCGACGTCAAAGAGATCAATGCTAGAACTGTCAGAAGAATCAGAGCTAGATTAAAAACATACGATCAACACACATCTTCTAATAAAATGAGTGCTCAGAGATCGATGTTCTTGATTCATTCTGCTGTCAGAATTGATCTTCGACATTTTCTAAAAGATCAGTCATGATCATATCTGAATGAGATGCTATACTATCTTTTCGACGACTGAGACATCATCGTCGCTCTTTTCACTCTATTCAACGCTTTAAAGATCATGAAAATCAATCGAAAATGCCTTAAACGAAAGACTTTGAAGCGCTCGCAGAAGTGTCGAAATCTATACTTTCTAAATGTCAGTGAGTTCACTCACGAAATGCTCGTGTTTCTGAATGAGAGTGCAGTCAATGAACATACGATGCATCGTAAACGTGACTGAGTTCTCTATGACATATCGTCACGTATAATTCAATCAGTCAAACGAAGCGAAAGATGAAGTATTCTATCGATCTACTGCTCTGAAGACATTCTGATCAAACATATACATCAGAGAAGTATTTCTGAAGCTCGCTTTGAATGATTTCTGACGAACAAGATACTTTCAAGATGCAGTCACTTTTCAGAGTTTAAATCAATGTTGATTCTCGACAACGCTTCTGTGCATCACACTCAGGTGAGTGACGTCAATGTCGACATCAAGCTGAGCTCTGCTAACTATCAGTAGAAAGTCAAAGATCTATGTCGTCAGATCGATGTGATTTTACTATATCTGTCACTCTACTTCTCTGACTTCAATTCAATTGAAGAGTTTTTTTCAGTGCTTAAGGTCTGGCTCAAAAGACATTACAAGCTGGCGGAAGACATGAGTTTTGAAGCCTATTTGCACATGACGATGAAAGCTTCTAGCAAGGATCATTTTGCAGCCGGTCACTTCAGACATGCGAGCATAACAGTAAATATAGATACGGATTGATTTGTTTCCTTGTCAATACTTCGTATGCCTACTATTTTGGCTGATATGACAGGTACTTTCGAGTAAATGTATACTTAATAAAATATATACTCTATATGATAATTCACGATCATCAAATATACTACTTTTCTGCTCTGAAAGGCTTCGCATCTTCGTCGATGGCCTGCGTTTGTTGACTGACTGTAGTCTAGCCATGACTAAATGGAATGAAGATCTATATGTATGACTGTTTGGTTTGTGAGATGATGGTTAGGCTTCTTCAGCGAATTGGTTGGTTGCAGGGCAAAATTTGCAGAAGGTGAACCCTCGATTTTGGAAATTCTAAATTCTGATCTACCCACTATGAAATAGAGATAATGCAGAGTTTTGTTATAATTTGCAGTACGTGAAGCTAAATGGGCGAAGCGAAGAAGTTTCATGATCGTTACGCCAATGCGCAGTATACCAACAGATCTGTCTGAAAACTCAACGCTCGAGTTGAATTCTCTTGCATGTCTCAATCAGAATGCGCGCAACGCTGGATCAAGCATTGAGAAGCAAGATGTACAAGAACGCTTACCTGAGAGTTGACTTCATGCTTTCTCATATGATATTTCTTTCAGCTATGGCAGAAAACTGGCAGGACTACCTCGAGTACCTGCGCTCACAACTTGCATTCTTTGTAAGCTCATTACTTCATCTCACACCTTGAGGCTCGCACTAACTTGGTTTCATGAAGAATGAAAAAGTCTGTTTCTCGTCGGTTGATCGTAGCTTCAGCCACGACTACTCTGTCACTTTCTTAGACAGTCAGAATCTACAGCTATTTCGACAGAAGCTTCTCAGAACATCTACGATCCTCGACTCATGCTTGAACGTTGTCAAAGGCTGTGAAGCTCATTGTTACAAGCTAATTGCTTCGAAGGTAACGGATATTGGCGAACACTGCTTGATCGAGATCACAATCTACACGAGACAGATACACTATCATCGTCGTGAACTGCGTCGTATCATTCAGTACTCATCGAGAACGAGCAAGCTGGTACGCTTTCATCTCTGACGTCTTTACTTTTAGGAAAGATAAATCACTAACAAAAGCGCAACGTGGCTCAATAGCTTTTTACCATTCTAGATTACCGGGATAGCAAGATCTTTCAAGAAAGCAATCATGTCATAAAAGGCAATCTAGACAGATTACAGCTTATCATCTCTCAAATTCAGCACGAAGACATGAGATTAGCTAGAATAGCACAACAAACTCAAAAAGAGTTCAAAAGAGTTCAAGTCTTGAGCATCATCGCAATCATGTATCTATCAGCCTCTCTTATTGCGATACGTAGAATCTTCAGCTTCCGAAATGTCATAAACTCATCTTCATCAGACTATTTTCAGTTTCAGTCTTTTGCAATCGCAGGCAAACGACGTCAACGACCCCGCCAAAGAATCACACATTGTAATCTCATCTCAATTCTGAATCTTCGTGATGATCTCTATCTGCTTAGCAGTCGTAACTCTTGCATATCCGTTATTTTGAAACAGAAGAGTCTTCAGAGTCTCATTGTGACAACGACGTATGTCATTCTTATCCGTGTTGCACTTGAATTTCAGGCCTAATCTCGTGTAGATCCTCTCGGCTCTTCCCTCTCGTCTTCGACTGTGGTCGCATGAGAGCTTTCAAACCTCTTTCATCGCAATCGTAGTCTGATTCGACTCTGTTGTAGCTACATCGAGCCTGAGAATCTGCCTCTAAACGTCTTCTAGCTGCCTCTGAGCAATGCCTGGTGTAGTAGTCTGCAGTGACTTCAAACGCTGCTAGTTTATAACCAGGCAATGGTTTTGTCCTCACGTTCAGTTTCTACCAAGGTCTCAGCCCGTGAAGCCACGTCGCTGACGATGATTTTGCGTTAGCATCAACGGATCGTCTGACCTTGAACACTCTTTGTGAATCAAAAGGACGGAGAGGCGCCTCTTTCTTGGTACGTCGAGGCTTGTTTTCTCGGCCGTCCGATATCCGTGAGATACTGCTTTGTGGAGCGCCCAAGTCCACGATGGCAGGTTCAGCTTACCTTGCGCTTTGAGCGCTGCATATTCCGTTTTCAGGGCTCGGGTTTCAAAATTCCTGCCTGGGCTGTGCCGAGAATCGAACGAGCCTTCGATCGTCTCTGCCGACGGTCAAGAGCGAAAGCCCTTTGCACGGCTTTCGGTGCGTCATCCTGATTGACGTGGTCTTCTTCAACGAATGTCGCGTGCTCAGCATTCATCACTATACACTTCTGCTCGATTCATCGTAGCAGAATCTTACACTGTTTCAGCCGTCGTGTAGCAGACTTCAATCTTTCCTGATAGATTTTTGCATCTCGTGCTGCACGTTTAAAACCTGCGACGTCTGCATTTTCAGATTTCTTTCGAATCTCATTCAACTTTGTTTTCAGATCATCGATGTTCTTCTCAATTCTTTCATAACGCTGAAGATGATAATTCTGGAATTCAACTTCAGTCGACTTTGTTGTTTCGATTCAGATCGTAGATGTATATTCTCTTTCACTTTAGATAATGTCGTCGGTTGATTTGTTCCTTGAAATTTACAGCATTTCTTCCAATCCGATAATTGAGCGCAGATCACCACATCTCCTATTTCAGGGAGCAATTCCCAGTATGATATTATCTCTTTGTATTTCTTCGAGAAATTTTACAAAGAAAACTCGAGATCGATCGAGTAGCAAGAAGAAGAGTCTTTCTCTTTCAAATTCTTGCGAGCCTGAATAATGCCTGATTCTTTAGAAAGTAAGATCATAGAATACAGATTTAAAAAAGCTATCAACGATCAATTCAGATGTTAAAGTAGAATCAACAGTTGAATGTATATCATTAACTATATGTTGTTGTGTTGATGATCATGAATTCAAAAAGGGCTGGTACATGCGCAGTCTAGCCGGGCTTAATTGTCCGTCAATAGCGCCCGGGGCTGACCTTCCCGAATTGCCGATCTACAGAGGTATTCAGACTGGGATCTGTTGTAAAGATTATTTGAAAGCTATACATTACATTTGGTGATAATATCAAGATCTTCGTCCTGCTTGCCGGTTTATATGATACTAGTTAACAGCACAAGAAGGGAGCATGAGGGAGCAATAGGGAGCAGAGAGGGATCATGGGAGAGCTGAAAGGAGCAGAGGAGAGCACGGAGGGAATAAGAGAGCAGTACAGGGACGCAGCAGGTGAAGCTTGAAATAAATCCTTCAGCCTTCGGCTTAAGCTGCCCTCCTTTCGGGGCTCTTGGAGATTGGCAGGGCCGATTGGCTTTAGCTATGGACGCTGAAGCCTTTTAGGCAGTGATTACCAATGATATGCTTAGCGAAAAGGCAACAGTTCCATGAGCCAGATCTAAATTAGAATCAAGGATTTCCTTCAAGATTCAGGACTCTAATATCATGAATGTTCCGAGGCCACATGTGAACACGCGTGCCTCGCGTGTTGATTATCTCTATTGGAATCCTGAAACGCAGTACGTAAGCCTTTGAACAAGATTCATAATCAGCCTTATTTAATACGTCTCGTAGATCATGGGAAAGCAGTGTAGGGCAGCGTCGGCCAACAATCAAACAAGTCCTTCAATCCGATGTAAGAGTGAACTTTCTCTAATTAATGAAGTAATATAATGGGAATAGCTGACAATTTCAGATCTTCGCCAAGCCTGGCACACACCTGTTGTAGGTACTATTAAGCAGGCCCAATCTAGCTTACCAACAATGTGCGCCTAGTATTTTTCCAGAGGAGACAAAGGTGGAAAATTTGCAGACTAATGAAGATCCTCTGTGCGAGCAACTTTCCCAAAAATTCCATATTGCACCTTTTTTTTGGACCAAAACCGCCTGGGACGCCAACGGATTCTATAGGTCTCGAGACAATCCTCTTGGAGGTGAACACGTGATTGGGAGCCACAGTGAGTGTAACGAGATCCGTGTGCAGCTAGTGGTAATGACTTTGCAGGCTCTTCCTTTCGCTTTCTTATCAAGCAAGTCGAGCTCGTTGTCAAACCAGGTCCAATTCAGACTATGACGGGTTCAGTCACGAGTCAAGGCGCAGAAACCGTGGAATACTCCTGGGAATTCCTAGGTTTACACAGCATTTGGGCTAAACTAAAGGCCCAAGCTGAAGGCCACTCGTATACACAAATTCTGCTTTGTTTCGATCTGAATACGCGAATGAGAGATGAAACATTGAAGCATTTCAAAGCGTCCGCTGATGGAAGCATTATCAACGACCCGTTCGGAGTACACACAATGTTCTTGGAGCCGTTGATCATAGAGTTCGACCGCACCCTATGGGGCTTCCGCACCCCGGTACGCAATTATGAAAAGGTATAATGAGACTCACTAAATCTACCTGCTCCGCTGATGAATACAGAGACGACTCAGGATCAACGAAAGTGAAGACAAGGACCGAACTGCGCTTGCAAGACGCTACGTGAATATGCATGAGCTTGAGCGTCACATTATACATTCTTCGGAGACGCTAAGAGTTGCCTCTTCGACCCTGAAGGCGATGGTCCAGGATCATATTTCCTTCAATGCTGAATTACGGTCCTCAATAGATAGCATACGAAACACTGGGAAAGCATTGCGATTTTACGCAACGTTCGTTAGCAGCCTTCAATTGAGGGCCAGAGCGTTTGAAGAGAGATTACAGAACGAAATTAGGCTGGTTAGCTACCCAGTATCTCCGATTGAAATGTCACAATCTGATAGCCGCTAAGGCTTTTAATACAGTCTCGGCAGATGATAGTTCCACAGCGAAGCGTCTATTGGAACAGTCGACAGGGTTGCTAGAGCAGACAAAGAACGACAACAGATCCTTAACAACAACAGTCTCGCTCCTCACACTTCTCTTTCTACCTGGATCATTTATTTCCGTTAGTTGTAACACTACGTTTCTTGCGCTCGCTAAACCTTCGCAGGGTCTCTTTGGTACAAACTTTTTCGCCATCTCTACCAGTGATAGTAATAAACCGCCAAAATGGATATATTCTTCGTCATGTGGTATTTTGACCTTATGGATAAGACAACTACCAGGTTTCTAGAACGCAGGGGACGTAGGGATAAGAATCTTGAGCTACGTACGTTAGGTAGCGAATATGGTGGAGTAGTTCGACAGGGTGGGGCTGATGAGGCGCTGTGATCATTCGGCTTTGAGAGAATACTGAGCCATTTGAATTTAGTAGGCGGGTATGCAACATCGAGGTTGTCAAGATCATAGCTTGAAGATGGTTGAATGTGTTCAAGTGACTTCTTCGCATTGATAATACCCTTTCGACACCTATTAGTATTGGTTATAACCTTTATACGTATGCTGGTAGTCCTGTATCCTTGATATCAACGATGAGTTAATTTCTTCATAGTTGAGCCTTGTAAATGCTGGGGAAGTACATCTAGCCGTTATAGGCTAGTAGATCCTAATGTCTACCTAAGGTAGGTAAGTTCCAGAATCTGAGACGAGTGGATACAAGTAGTGTCTTTGATCAATGAATTGAATGACATTGCTATCTAATCTATGATGACTTATCATATAAGGCGTTGCCAAGCCATTAGCGATGCATCATCTACGATGCATAGCACTCCTAACAGAATCCATAATATTGGGATGCTTACTCCACGCCGAAAGTTTTCACGCATGTTCAACCGTGTCGAAATCTCTGAATTCGAGATTCATAAGAGGAAGCGGTACCACGAGATTGACTTAAGCTTGTGCATCGACACTGGCGCTGTGCCTCTCTCCGGAGCTTCCTGAACCAACCAGCTTCCTGATTGTTGGACTCGCACGTCCTCTTCCGTGAGCTCAACAGCAAGTCAGGCTGTGGATTTTAATGTCGGAGGAAACACCTGAGGCTCCGATCCATGGCGTAGAGTCTCTGAAACTCAAGCGCTGCAGAAGTGTTCCCATCGAAGACAACTCTATGGGAGCTTCCTTGCATGATTACGTGATCTCCAAAATACATCCAGATATCCAAAACAGTAGCTGTTCGCGAGTAATCGTCAGGACTCCTTATACGAGAGATCCACCTGCACACATTTCCCGCAATGAGAAAAAAGATAAACCATTTAATTGGCAAAGGCCGACGACTATTGCTATCGACTCTACAACCATTCAACTCAACTGCTTCCCTGGTAAAGACTACGTAAAGCACTACGCCGCCCTGGTTGCGACTTATTACGCCCTCGAAAATAGATCATTGACGACCGTTCAATACAGCCCTCCAGTGGCTGTCGAATGTATAGAAGCGTTCTTGAGTTCAAATTTGTCGCAGATGGGCCATATCGACATCGTCGTCGTAGGCTACGTCCACCATTTAGGACTTGACGACTCGTGGGAAGGATGTCCCGCAGAAAGCAACAATTTGTTTGCATGGCAGAAACCGAAAAGAACCGATGGAGTTTCTGTCTCTTTTCTCGGATGCATGGTCAGCTTCTGGGGCGACATCTCCGGCCATCTCGTACGCGCTCTTCAAGTGCTGAACAATGTCAAGTGCGTTCTATACATTGGGAAAACGGGCGCGTTGTCCCCAGAATCCGAACCCAACCGGTGGCTCGCGACTGGAGATCGCAGTTTTCTGGAAGGAAGACTGGTAGAATGGGAGAACGTTTTGCAACGAAGCGTGAGAATTTCACCTAGAGTGCATGATGGAACTCATATCACGGTGTCAACCTTACTCTGTGAGACGGAAGCGTGGCTAAATGAATGGCAGCCACGATGTAGCTGGGTGGACTGTGAGGTTGGTCACATGGCACAAGCATCAAGTGAAGGCAGAACCGCCTTTGCGTATTTGCATATCGTCTCCGACAACATCGCGATCCAGAATCCGCAAAATCTATCGAATGAGCGCCTGGATGAAGTTGTTAGCAACAGGGAACATTTGTTCCGTGACATTCGTTCAATTCTAGAATCGTTCTTTGCCAGTTGGCCAAGTCATGCCTCGCGACCAAGTTTGGACGGCCCCACTCCCATCGCATAAGATCCAGCAGTAAAAGCTTTAAAGATCTGAAGACTCTCCTGAAATTCTCTCCCCAACTTTCTGCAGTCGTAAATTTGAGTTGATGAACAAAATGGTTCATTCTTGATTTCGTAATAGCATCAGGTGACGTTGGTTCGAATAGATCCGCAGGGTCGTGTGAGCAACAGTTGAGATCCACTATAGACCTTTGGTGAAAGGCCAGATTCAGGCGACACGACTGAGCTAGGTAACAGCGAAATTCAGTATTGATATGAACAATATGAGCAGCAATAGCCGAAGACGAGGCAGTCAATTCAGACTTCTTCTTGACGGCGCCTTCATACTATCATAACAAAACTTAGCTCAAGGCTGAATGTTTTCCCGTGCTCTCTTCGTGTTCTTTTCTTGTTCTCTTTTGCTCTCTCTAAAATGACTTCATAGATACATCAAAGTTAATTAATATCTGGCAAAAATACTGGATTCTGCGCTCAGACGTGCTGTACTGAGCTCGCGAAGCAAGCAGAGCTAACCCGAAGGGGCTTAGCCCCGCACGTCTGAGGTTCTGAGGCAAGAAAAAAAAAGTTGTATTATAAATTTATAATACCCGGGTAGTAGAATTAAACCTTACATCCCCACAGACAGGAATACTACCAGTTTATAAATATTTACCAGTACTGCCCATTATCCAGAAGCTGTTTCCCTCAACTTTGAGTGGGAGTATTAAGCCAGCGCTGAAAGAGGGTTTCCAACATGGCAGCAGTATCCGCAGTCCCAGACGAGCCCGGTCAACCTCCAGCACTAACAGCGCTATCCCTTGCAGAAAAATCCCAAGAAGCAGCATCAAAAGAGCAAATCATCACTCCATTCGACGTATCTGGCGGCGTAGACGAGCACGGCAAAGCGAAAGCCATAGACTATGACAAACTCATCGACACATTCGGCTCTCAAAGAATCGACAAGGCGCTTCTCGAGCGGTTTGAACGAGTCACTGGACATAGATCTCACCGCTTGATGCGCCGGGGCATGGTATTCAGCCATCGGGATTTAAACATTATTCTGGACAAGTATGAAAAAGGGATACCGTTTTTCTTGTATACGGGTCGGGGGCCGAGTAGTGATAGTATGCATGTAGGGCATTCGATACCGTTCGAGTTTACCAAGTAAGTTTTGCTAGATAGATGGGAGATGTTAGGTCCAACTGTATGCATTGAAAAAACCCAAACTCCCGCTCTTAAGTTGGTTATATCAATATTTCTATTCTTTCATTGTTTGCCATGCCAAACTTAAAGTCGTTCGTCGGATATTTTCTTCTTGCTGTTGCGTATATACAGACGAAAGTTTCTTTCGAATCTCCATATATTATACGGCTGAAAATATGCATATACTGATTATAACAGGTATCTACAAGACGTTTTTAATGTACCTCTAGTCATAATGTTAACAGACGACGAGAAATTCTTCCACACCCCCAAGCTCACCCTAAAAGAAGCCCACCGCTTCGCCGAGCAAAACGCCCTAGATATCATAGCCATAGGCTTCGATCCGAAAAAAACTTTTATCTTCGCCGACACCCAGTTTATCGACAGCGGCTTCGCCGCCGCCTTCAATGCTAACGTCCGCGAAATGGGCAAACGAACGACTAACAACCAAATCAAAGGGACATTCGGCTTTAACGACAGTAACAACATTGCCGAGTTCGCTTTCCCAGCCATGCAATCCGCCACCGCCTTCGCCACTAGCTTCCCCTTCATTTTCGGCCCCGATCCCAAGAAAGTCGCCAAAATTCCCTGTCTGATCCCCTGCGCCATCGACCAAGACCCTTATTTCCGGCAGTGCCGCGATAACGCCCCACGAATTGGTCTCATCAAACCAGCCATTATCCACACCGTCTTCCTGCCCTCACTCAAAGGCTCCGAGTCCAAAATGTCCGCTAGCGACGCCGACTCGAGCATCTTCCTTAGCGACACGGACAATCAGATCAAGAAGAAAATCAACAAAGCTTTCTCCGGCGGCCAAGATACTATCGAGCTGCACAAGGAAATCGGCGGCCGCACTGACGTCGACGTGCCGTACCAGTACCTAACGTTCTTCCTCGAAGATGACGAGGAGCTGGAAAGACTTCGCCAGGCATATGAGAAAGGAGAGATTGCAAGCGGAGAGATGAAAGCTGCTTGTATCAAGGAGCTGCAAGCATACGTGAGCGAGTTTAGAGAGAGGAGGAAGTTAGTCACGGAGCATATTCGAGACGAGTTTATGAGGCCGCGGCAGTTGGTCTTCAAGGGGATGCCGAGCGAGAGCGAGCAAAAGGCTGCGAGGGCGAAGAGGATTGAAGTGCTGGAGGCAGAGTTGAGGAGGTTGAGGGAGGAGGAGTAGTAGTGGGTTTTGGTTTGGCAAGACGGGAGGAAGATAGTTGGGTTTTGTATCGAGCATGGCGTGGTATAGCGCAAAACGAATTGTTTAGATTTACCAAAGTCGTAGAATACCTTAAGTCGATCGTGTATTCAAGAAAGCAGTCAGGCAGTTCCGTCCGAGAGTAAACATGTTGCTTCTGGCCTCCTCCAACTCAAATCAACGTCCCTTTTTGCAAACCTCAAGCTTTCATTCCGCAGGCTTCTACTAGTCACCATATGGACGCTGGCTTTTTCAAGTCTGCGTTGACGTAGCGGGCTGAGCAGTACCATCCCTCGTGTCTTTGGCGGCCTTACAGCGTATAAGCTGCATGACTGAAGTAGCTGGTGACATTTCCCGTTCCCTTTAATGATAGTAGAGAACCGTATTAACCCTTGGTCATGGGTCCAACGGTCTGCCCCAGGTGATTTCCCAAAGTAAGATCCTGATCGTCAGACCCTCCAATGCATGACATATCTTCAAGTGATGCTTGGGCTCGACCATCGAAAGTGGATGGAGCTACGGTCTTTTCCACCCGCCCCCATCCCCATCCCCTTACCCCGTTACTCAACCAGACCACCTCCCCAGCCTTCACATCCGACCTGAGAATCGCCATCTCGCTACATAACCCTGTTTCCAACGCCCATCTCCTGGTAGTCCCCACATTTCCTCCATGAGCTGCGGGAGGTGTGACCCACTTTCCCTCGCGGGAAAAATATGGCGTTGTGATAGTGCCTTCCATAACAGCACCTAGAATATTCACGAGTATGATTTCTGCTCGTACGGGGGACGAGGAGGCTTTGGAGGGGATATGAGACCGAGCGTGACCATAGGGGGTACGGAAGGTGGTTTTGTGGGAGGTGTAGAGGGATGAGTAGGTTATGCAAGGGGCGATGTAGATTCGGAAGGAGGGGAGGGAGAGTGGCAAAAGAGGAAGAAAAATGGGAAAGAGAAATGAGAGAAGCACTGGAGGAGTAGGAGACGATTCGACATGGAGGACACCGATTCGAGAAAGCAGGACACGGAGCTGGATGAATCAGTTGTAAGGTAGCAACAGAAATGAGTATGAGTGAGGCGCTGTACCTTGATGGGATCGGGATGGTTGTGATCTCCATAGGTGTGAGCAAGATGCTCATGCAGGGTATTCTTTAAAAGACGGAGCCCATCAGCTCCATCAAGAACCTTGAATGCCTCGATCCAAGCAAATTCGGCGGCGGTACTGAGCATGCGGTCTCGGTGATAGCTTAACATGTAGAACTGGCATGGCTCGGTAGCGGTGCCAGAGAGAGTAGTGTTGACGCCACTCTCGGTCAGGGTGATATCGCTACGGATCGAAGTAGTAATCTCGATGTCGGGATCTTGGGAGTCTTCCATATTCGCGACCAAACTCAGATGGAGGCGTGGATGTAGTCTAGATATCTATAGCCATTCCTGTTTTACATCCTAGGCTAACAACGACCGAAACTTCGACGTTCAGAGTGGATCAGCGCTTCGGAGGCTTTATGTTGTCGTTGAGTAGATCCCAGCCAATGACGGAGGATGAAAGCGGAAGCACCTTAAGAGAGGTGGATTATGGACTTTAAGGATGGAAACGCAGTGAATACAAGTGCCATAGAAATTGAAGGACTTTTATGAAAAGCTCTGGCTGTCAACATGAAGAAAGTGGTTTTCTCCGCAATAACGGGCGGCAGAAGTTGTGTCCTCTCCCCTCAATGGTCCTCCAAAGCGGTTGAAATCCATCTGCAAATATCACGAGGAAGCCAAACACATTGACATCTTGCAGTGTTGTCCCTGTAAAATTTATCAACACAAATTATATCCGGAACCGTGACGTACTTGAAGCAATTTGGCGTGTCAGGGTTGTGTTTGCCTCGCCAAATTTTTATGGGTTGACTCCTCCGGAATCTCGTGAACTGCTTTTCGAGTCTCTGTCCACAAAAATCTAGTGCAGCTTCTACTTTTACACTGCGCCATCTCCGCGTGTACATTTGAGGTACTTGCGACTGCATTTTAATTTGTCCACACTCCTTGCTTGACCGAGCAAGCAGCATGTCCAGCGAATCTGTTCCATTTCCTGCGGCGCCGAACACAGCTCTCGACACGTCCTCCCTGTCTTCCCAATCATCATCATTACCTCTCTGGGACCGATTATCAACATGGGCCTCTGAAAACAAGGCTGTTGTCTATACGATTGCGGGTGTCGCGGTGGTCATATCAGGGGCTGGCGTTGTATACTATCTATCCGACTCACGGAGGGGGGCCAAAGACAGCCCAGCGGAGCAGGAAAAGAAACCCAGCAAGAAGGCAAAACGGAAAGCCAAGAAGGAGAAAAGCCAGTCCGAGGCTAAGGCTGTGTCTGAACAGCCGAAAGAGCAGAGTGAGCCTTTGCTGTTGAATCAAATTCGTCTCTAACCTTTCTTCCGCCATAGCAGCCAAGCCGCAAGCACCATCGGTCGAATCAGATCCGTTAGAAAGTCTTCCAACGATTGATGAATCTACTGTCGAATCGTTATCGGAACAGGTAGATACTGCTCCTCTAGACCACAAGATAGCATTGAAGCTGACCTTTCCTAGGAGCGAAAAGATTATGCCACAAAACTCAAAGTGGCTGGTAACAAAGCGTACGGGGATAAGAGCTACAATGAGGCCATCGACCTATATGGCAAAGCCATCCTTTGCAAGCCGGACCCTATATTTTACTCAAACCGAGCGGCCTGCTATAACGCTATGGGTTTATGGGACAAGGTTGTCGAGGATACTACAGCTGCTGTAGGTCTTGACAATGAATATGTTAAGGCGCTGAACAGGAGGGCGAATGCATATGAGCATCTCGAGAAATACAGCGAAGCTCTGCTTGACTACACCGCCAGCTGTATCATCGATGGGTTTAGGAACGAGCAGAGCGCGCAAAGCGTGGAAAGGTTGCTGAAAAAGGTTGCCGAGGCCAAAGGAAAGGCAATACTAGAGGCGAAGGAGAAGAAGTTGCCAAGCCCGACTTTCGTGACAAACTATCTTCAGAGCTTCAGACCGCGCCCACCGCCGGCAGGACTAGAGGAAACGGCCGAATTAGAAAAGGACAGTGGCAAAGAACAACTACGAGCAGGGTTGGTTGCAATGAGCTTGAAATCTGGTGAAGGCTATGAAAATGCATCGAAGGCATTCGATAAAGCGCTTGAGCTCCGAGATTTGGGCGAGCACGAAGCTTTTGCCTACAACATGCGCGGAACTTTCAGATACCTACGAGGCGAAAGCGCGGATGCGTTAACAGATCTAACAACAAGCGTTGGGCTTCAATCATCACTAACCCAGAGCTTCATCAAAAGGGCAAGCATGCATCTTGAACTTGGTAAGCTGAGAACCCTGCCAATTGTTGGATAGTGCTGATCTATAATATCCAGGTGAACGAGATCTTGCTGCCAAAGACTTCGAGCAAGCCATGGAACAGAAGGAAGATGACCCAGACATCTACTATCATCGAGCACAGCTTCACTTCATCCTTGGAGAGTACGCCGAGGCAGCCAAGGACTACCAGAAATCCATTGACCTGGATCGTGAATTCATCTTCTCCCATATCCAACTAGGCGTGACACAGTACAAGATGGGATCGATCGCTTCTTCAATGGCTACTTTTAGACGATGCATCAAGCATTTTGACAAGGTTCCTGATGTCTATAACTACTACGGAGAACTGTTACTGGATCAGCAGAAATACCAAGAAGCGATTGAAAAATTCGATACTGCAATCGAAATGGAGAAGCAGACAAAACCCTTCGGAATGAATGTATTACCACTCATCAACAAAGCACTAGCTCTGTTTCAATGGAAGCAAGACTTCCAAGAAGCAGAGAAACTGTGTCAGAAAGCGCTCATCAGTACGTCCCATTGCTGTCACCTATGATCTGAGTACTCTGCTGACGTCCACCAGTCGATCCCGAGTGCGACATCGCCGTAGCGACAATGGCGCAACTGTTACTACAACAAGGGAAAGTCACGGAAGCGCTGAAGTATTTCGAAAGAGCAGCCGAGCTATCCAGGACGGAAGTTGAGATTGTCAACGCATTATCATATGCAGAAGCAACGAGGACACAACTTGAAGTACAAGAGAAGTATCCGCAGCTTGCAAGCCGACTGCAAAGTATGGGTGGCAATATAGGAGGGCCTGGTATGCGATAATCGTACCTAGTGCTTTTGATTCGAATCCGCATTCTCTAGGTCAACTCGTGGCCACCGTTGATACTACAGCTCTGTATTCTCCACTTCTGACCTATCTATTGCAGTAAAGTCTTCGAATGAGTGCTTACGTGTTTGGCGTTTCTGTATCATAGTCTGCCACAACATAGGTTCCTCCAAGGTTTACATCCTCCTTAATATATAACAACGAACGGCGTTTGGCATTCTGTAGGCTTATTCTCGCGTGCCTCCTTTTTTCGTAGTACAGTATCGGGGAGAGCGTCCAATTATATGGCTGTGATCTCAACCTCATGCGCTTTCAAGAATTAATCATGTAAAAGTTTAAACTTATCATTTCAACAAATCACCGAATGACATGTGATGGGAACAATACACGGCTACGGCGCACTTTAAGTCCTTGAAGCGAAGTAGACTAGCCTGAAATGTTTTTTGGAGCTTTGCCAACCCTCGACGTCAGCAACCTCTGCCAACCTGTTCATCTCACCAAAGTCGTACTTGTTGACGCCGCTGGTCATTAGAATCTACACCTTTCTGCTGTCCTTACCATCAACCTTTCACGCGTGAATTTGTTTTCACCTGTCCCATGGTGGATGCCTGATTCGACGCCACTCGCTGTCATCCACCTCATCAAGTCTACGGACTTTTGCTCACCAATCCCGTTTTCCTTCAAACGTCCTCACCATTATTGAACATGGTTGCACCTCGGCGGAAAAACCATATCACAAGTAGGAGGAGAATAGATGATGAGGGTGAGGAGGAAGATGGCTCAGTAGCAGCTGGGGTGGATGATGATTCGTTGAGCGAGGGTTCTATCATAAGCGATGCCGACGACGACGCTGACGCTGAGGGGAGTGATGCTAGTGATAGAGAATCTATCGAGCGCAGGAATGTCAAAACGAAGATTCTGGCCAATGGGCATGTTGGAAGTACTCGGGACTCGCCAAAAAAAACAACGGTGACCTCGGAGAAGGCGTCTTTTTCAACCGCCATGAACGATACAGAGGCCATGATGAACGGCCTCAAGTTCTCCGGCGACGTCGACGAAGGGGAGGAAATGGATTTTGAAGATATGGGAAAGCAGATTCATGAACCACCAGCAGCTGCTCCTGGGCAAGAGAAGGTGGAACCGGTATCCCTAGATACAGTAGGAGACAAGAGGCGACGGGAACATGAAGAGTATAGGAAGCAAAGGGATGCCGATCCAGCTTTTGTACCGAACCGTGGGGGATTCTTCATGCACGACCACCGCTCCTCTGCGCCAGGACAGAATGGGTTCAGGCCTTTTGGAAGAGGTAGAGGAAGGGGAAGAGCTGGCCCCGGAGGACCCTTTCCGCCGGTAGGGTACGTATCTACTGAGCCGATATGTCAGTCTCATGCACTCCTAATTAAATACGCACGCAGTCATATGCCTCAACCTTCAGGACCAGTAGATGCTCCTTGGGCGCACGACTTGCACGAGACCGTTGTGCAAGAAGGTCATGATACCGTTACTCCACAATCAGTTTACCAAGGCTCGCAAGAGCGTCCAAAAATGCCATCTTTGCCTCTCAAGGCTCAGCCGCCAAACCGATCATTCTCGAGAACCACACGTATCGGACTTATGCAGATTAGGGTCTACATGCTAGGCATGGCAGATCCGATTACATTTTCTGCCGTACCGGTCAACCAACACACACGTTTACCTCATCACCGCCCGCCACTTCGAAGAGACAAGCCTGTCCGAATATCGCTACCTAACATGCCTATACGGTATATTTTCCCATCTACTGATAGATCATTTATATTCATCCCTCGGGCGTTGCGCCCACATCAGCAAGGCTTCGGAAAAGCCAGAGGAAGAGGGAGCTTCAACGGAGGATACGGTAGCTTTGGCGGGTTCTCCAGCAGAAGGACCAGCGCCTACGCGGGCAGTGCTTATTCGCCCAGTGTTGCCATGAGCAGGAGGTCCTCCTTGGCTCGCGAAGTTGCATTGGATGGCGTGGTACCCTCGATATCGGCAGAGCCTGGTAAGCCCGTAGTGCGATTACCGCCTGCGGTTGAGCAAGTACAACTAGCAACTCAGCCAGCTGCTGGGGCTGTTGAACTCCCCACAGTCAAACTTCCCCAATCGGCAAATTATCCTCTCCCACAGAAGCCAACTTTCAGGGAAAATCGGCCGGCGCCGATACCAATGCACCAGCCTATACCACAAAAGACTGTATCCGTTGCAGACATCGAGTCTCCAGCTACTCTAGATGTCAACCCACCTCAGCAACAGCAACAACAGCCGTTCCATCAGCAAGTGCCTACGCAAGTACCTGGTCCAGGTTTTGCCCAAGATATGGCTTACTACCCTCACTCTCGTCATCCATCACACCCGAGTCAAGGCTCTGGAACTCCACTTTCACAGATACCTGAGCGAGCCATACACGCTCAGCCGTTTCAACCGATCCCTTACCAGCAGCCACAAACTTTCTATCCACAACAATTTCCTCCGCCCATGTACTACTATCCACCCGCAGATCAGGTACCCGTCATGGCGCCCTCTGTTGGTGCCCCACCCTTTGTACCAGGCCAGCAATACCCATACCCTATTCCTGTCGCGGCGCCGCCACCACCGCCACCTCCACCAGCCGAGCCAACATCCCAAGCAGGTACCGTGGCGCATGAAAGCAATGGCATGGTCTACTATTACGACTCATCTCAATTGACCGCTGGGCCGGAATTCAATACGCCATATCCCCCGGCTGCGTATGCGATGCCACAATCTGGTGGAGTGGTTGGAATGGGTGGGACGATGACGCCTCCCGTGCAATATTATACTCAACCTTCGCCTGCGGTCTATTATCCCCAACAATAAGGAGTTGCCAAATTTAGTCGCCATGCATGCCAGTGTTCCAGCAATGTGTTTAGTCCTGTTTTTAGTCGTGTTTTTTGAGCGTGCTTTGCATGCGTGGGCGAGCGTCACAGATGTTTTACTAATTTACTTCTGCTTGTCGTTAATAGTCTAGTCCATGCTTGAGGCGTGTCACAATAGCATCTTAGCTTTTCCTCTTCTTTTCTGTAAGGACAAAGCAATTCCGTGATGAGCAGTTTCACATGCGAGCTTACGAGCACTTTGCCCTGCTGTCGGGGATAGGACTACTTCTTGTATAAAATATTCAGGGTCAGTTTCGAGCATATTGGCTGTCATTTAGCTAGCAAAGGACAACATTCATCATGTTTCGGCGGTATTGCCACCATGTCCCATTCCATAGTGCAAACTACACCGAAAAAGCGCCTGGCCAAAATCCAGTCTCAATCACATTTGACCCATTACGTGCTTGATGCGAGACTGGACACTGTACCTATTTCGTATGAGCAAAGTGATTGTAAATCACATAGAAACCTGAACCTCCTAACATTTTCAAGATGTGTTGAAAGCGGTTTAGCGTCAAGGCCCCAAAGCTGCCTAAGGTACGTTACTCGACCTCCACTTCAGCTCTCACCTACTCTACATCCTTTCATCACCCACCATTCAAGTTAACCCTTATTTTTGGCAGAATCTACTCTCAATTATCGCAGAGAACTGATAACTAGTTAGGGATTATCAGACCGCCTCTTGATTCCTACAAAGGTGATCAGTCACGCCCCCACTTTGGCCGTTCGTCATCCTTGACTGTAGCCTCGTACACTCGCCACGATGTCGACCATCAACTCTACCGCATCACCGGATCACCCCATAAGTATCAAGATCGCTCTAAGCAATGGCGAGAATCGAAGGTTCAAGGTTGCTTTGAAAGAGCTTGGAGCAAACAGTCTGCCCGATAAGGTACGTTTTCCCTCTCACGCATAGCCTCGTCCGACGGCTACCGTAAACATCATTCACGCCTCGCCAGCGTTAACATCAGTATTGTTCATTAACAACTCCTTAGCTTCGTTCGTTACTAGCCATCCCTCCGACGCAGCATGTTGTGTTCGAACGTTTCTCGGACAGCGCCGGGTCATATATTACTCTCGATAGCAACAACCCATCGGTATACAAGCAGCTTTACCGCGCTGCTAAGGCGAAGCTCAAGCTTCGTATCAAAGCCACCGTTACTGACATGCCATCTTCAAAGCCTATGACTCTAGTAGTGGAGTCGGCGACTACAGACCGTCTGACTTCTCACCGCTATGTCCCTCCAATGAACCCCGATCCTCTCAAGGTCGATGGAGCAAGGTCCTTAAACATGGATTCGGGCAGCCCAACCACAACGCTAACTGCTGCTACACCGTTAGCCCATCAGGCCGCCACAGATAATCATCGTCGAGCCTATGTACAGAAACTTCGACAATCGACTCTGAAGTATCCCTCCAACCAGTCCTCAAAAGTTCATGCCACTCCGTTCAAGGCTGAAGAGACCACGAAGGCAATCAAAGAGGAACCTCTGAAAGAAGGTGATGACGAAGCACCAGTACCCGGGTTCTTTAGCGCTCGCCAGCATTTCTACGCTGAGATTGAGAGCATGGCGAGAGATCATCCAATCACACTCCGTAGCGCAGACCAAGCTTTCACTGCTCCTGGAATAGCATTCACTATCTGCTGCAACAACTGTGATGCGGGTATACCTGATGCTCACTGGCACTGCAGCATCTGTGATGATGGAGATTTTGATCTCTGTGAATCCTGTGTTGAAAAGGGTGTTCTGTGTGATTTTGAGGATCATTGGTTGATCAAGAGATTCGTCAAAGATGGCAAGGTTATCAACAGCACGACTGAGACCATAGCTCCCAAGAAGCATGCCAAGGTCGAGGATGAGAAAGATGTTCCCGGTGCTTTCAACGCCAACATCAAGGAAGAAGAGCTTCATGAGTCTCCAGATACGAGCCGCACATGCAATTCTTGTGTTCAAGGTGAGGCTTCTATATGTTATTGTTACAGTCGATATGCTAACCGGTCTAGTCTTTGATGAGTCCAACTTTGTGACCTGTACCGTTTGCGACGACTACGATCTTTGCATTCCTTGCCACGTTAGCTTGAAGCATGGCCATCACCCAGGTCATGCATTCGTACCTGCCTCCGAGGAGACCAGCCTTGACATCATGGCCAGTAATCTTTGCACGCCTGGCCGAAGCATTCGTCATTTCGCAATTTGCGATGGATGTGATAAGGTATATCTAAGCGTCTTGATGGTACTATATCTTCTAACACATCCAGAACATCCATGGTGTACGTCACAAGTGCATGAACTGCCCTGACTGGGACTACTGCTCTACTTGCTTCAAGGATGCTCGTCACAGCCATCCAGGACATCGCTTTGTACCGCTCTACGAACCGATTCCGCAGATGCCTCAGCGCACCCAGCGACACATCGGCATTAACTGCGATGGTCCTCTCTGCAAAGGAAAGCAATATGGATCTTACATTACGGGGATTAGGTACAAGTGTGCGGTCTGCCACGATACCGACTTCTGCGCCAGCTGCGAAGCGTTGCCTAAGCTCCATCATAATCGTACTCACCCTCTGATCAAATTTAAGACCCCAGTTGGAAGCGTCTCAGTAACCACTTTAGGCAAGAAAGAGAACGGCGAAGACCTTTGCACCATGGGTGATCAGCTGCCGCAAACCAGCTCGAAGGCCACAGAAACGACCCCACGTGCGCCATCCGCCAATGCCGCTACACAGGTGCAAACTATTGCTGAGGTTAAGCCCACAGAGCCAGAGTCGGTCAAGGAGGAGCTTAAGACCGAAGCCCAGAAGCCCATTGCTTCAGAGCTCCAAGCCCACTTCATCTGTGATGCTGTCGCTGACGGATCTGTCTTTGCTCCCAGCATCCGATTTGAACAAATCTGGACCCTTCGTAACCCTGGACCTCACGCTTGGCCTGCAGGATGTAGCGTTCGCTTCATTGGTGGAGATATCATGTTTAACGTCGACCCGAATCACCCATCCAGCGTAAGTGACATTGTCAAAGCTACGGAGAGCAACGTTATCAATCGTGCTGTCGAAGTCGGCGAGGAGGTCGGCTTCGCTGTTACCATGAGGACCCCTGAGCGTGAGGGCAAAGCGATCTCTTATTGGCGTCTGAAGGCCGCTGATGGACTACCGTTTGGCCATAAGCTTTGGTGCGATATTGATGTCCGTATCGCCAAAGTATCGCACCCCGAAGTGAAGACGGAGCACATTGACGACATTGCCAAGCCACAGGACTCAGAGCCAGGAGTAAAGACGGAGCACATTGAAGACATCGCCAAGATAGTGAAGCAAGGGGAAGTAGAGCACAGCCAGATGATCTTTCCTAAGCTAGACAAGGAATCTCCTGTCTCGAGCACCCACGAAGCTCAAACTGCACCTGCCTCCGTCACCGACGCAGAGGGACAGTTGCTAGACGATGTCGAGACACTGACTTTGGAAGACGAATCCACTACTGACGACGGATTCTTGACAGATGAGGAGTACGAGATGTTGGACCCAAGCGATGACGAGTGGATGGAGGCCAAAAATGGAAAAAACTGAATAGGAGCCAGTAACGGTAAGCCTGAAGGAGATGGGCTAGATTGACACATTGGGAATGGTTAGGTGACGAACGAACATGGATATGTCGAGTTTTCTTTCGGTTTAAGGATGCGTGGTCTTGCTGCCTTGCTTCCTGGATTCAACAAACCGGCTAAGAAATAACACAATCTCCTCTACTTGGCTGTACCAAACGTAATATGAGATGCTATGTCGGATAGCCACATGATGATTTACCTTCTTCCTTTTGTCGACTTTTCTCGTCGGCACAGCTCAATTTCCTTTCCACTCGCACAAGTTGTCAAAACCGTCTGAAGAGTGGGCTCGAGTGGACCCTTTTCCTACCTTGCGGCTTATATTATCCTGCGATTCCTTTTAGGTTTCCTATCTTCTCATCTTCTTGTTAGAAAACTTTCCGTTGGATAACTTGGCCCGCAGGGCCCACACCATGACCAAATGGAGACTCACGCCCAGCAAACTCGATTGCGGAACTTTGCAGTTTTTTATATTACCATCCATGGAATGATTAGAGACTCTACATTCATGACCCTATGAAGTTTCTCCTTAAAAATGTTCCATACTCTGTCGCGTATCTCCAGCACAGCCCCATCCGTGAACAGTAAATAGCTTCACATCCGACACCGAAACACACATGAGACGCCAACCATGAATCCTTCCCGCAACATGCCACTTTGCGCATTGATATACCACTGTCCTCCTGGCTGGAAGCCTACCTGGCTTTCCAATTTTCATATCCCTCTTCTAATCCCTCCCATTCGCATCACCATGCCCTACTCCAGCGACAACGGTACCCCATCCCAATTTTTCCTCCCTCCCTCTCAATCTCCATCTTACAAACCTCACAGACTACTACGACCACCATCACCACTCCCGCCACAGCTCCCCCCTCCCAGCCCCAGTCGGCCTGCCGCCATCCGCACGCGTGAACCCGGCCTACTCGGTCGAAGAAGTCTTTGTGCGCAACGGCAAGCAGGATAGCCATCACCTGCGCGCACATGCGTACCGTGATGGGATTGAGCGACACCGGGGCCGTTCGCTAAGTTCGGGTGCGCCGAGGAGGATAGATCAAGGTAGTTGTTTCCAAACAAGTTTGTTTCTGTCCCGTGTTTCTTCATCTAAATCTTCTACATGTAGGACGACGCCGACGTCACGCCTCCGTTTCCGACTCCGACTCCGACTCCGATGACTTGAGCCCGCGCTCCTCACCCGGCCCCCGCCGCCGCCGCACCATGATCCCATACAATTCCCACCGCGGCGTCGATCGCTACTCCTCCGCCCACCCCCCTTCCCACTACCACCCCCGCCCTCCACCCCCCTCCCGCTCCCACTCCCGCTCCCGCACCCCCTCTCCAACCCCCCACCGCACCCCCCTCCTCCCCCTCGCCCTCGCCACCATCACCACCGCCGCCGCCTGCAACAACATCTACCAGTCCCATAAAGCGTCCCGCGCGCGGCGCGCGCACATCCGAACGGGCGAGATGACGGAGCCTGAGGCTAGGACGCTGGAGCATCAGGCGGCGGTGATGGATCTGATTAGCGTGGGGGTTGCGGCGGTCGGGGTGCATAATGCCGTCGGGGGGTGGAGGAAAGTTAGAGCGGGGGGGTAGCTAAAGGGGGGGAGGTGAGTGAGATTAGTGGGAGCTGTGGATACTGGCGTTTTCGGGGATTGGAGTTTTTGGCTGGGAACATTTCTTGGGATCGTATGGCTGGATCCGGTATCCCAAAGACGTCGTGGTTCTGGAAAATCCCCTTGCAATTTTCGGTCTGGGAGAATTATTTTTTTGCAGGTGTATTTCATGTATACCGCAGAGTTTACGCCATGTAAGATGGATCAGGTATCCCCAAAACACACTTTCGGTTTTGTTTCACGTACACGTCTTTTTTTCTTCTCGTTCAGTCTCGGGGGGCTTTTTAATCTTTTACTCATCACAGAGCCTTCCACTCCCTCACCCACCCACAACAAAACCCCCCTTCCGCTCTCCCCATACATCCACCCAAAACAACCACCTTACCCTCCCATCACCATACACCTGCCTCCTTATCCATCCACCCATATCCCACCTCCCACATCCCACCTCCCACCTCCCCTCAACCCCATCACATCTCACCTCAGTTGCGATTCCATCCCCAAATCCCCAAACCTCCCCCCTGTGCCCAAACCTCCGTCTACATACCCCACCCGTAAATTTTTCTAATAAAATAGCATATTCGCTTAATATACAAGTGCTACTATATCGCGTCTTTAGGTACTGTCCGCCTACCCTTCCTTCCTTCATGCTACAGTACATACAGTACATCCACCCCCTACCCCTCCCACCTCGACATTTCCATTCTCTCAATCAATCACCCTATTTTAATAAACCATCCCGAACCCACAACCTCTGCCCCCACGACGACCTCTCCCGACCAAACCCCCTCCGTCCACACGAACCACAACCACACGAACCACAACCGCTCCCTCCGCACGAACCCACAACCTCTCCCGACCAAACCCCCTCCCTCAGCACGAACCACACGAACCACAACCACACGAACCACAACCATCCCGAGCCACAACCATCCCGAACCACAACCACAACCACCCCGAACCACAACCACACGAACCACAACCATCCCGAACCCACAACCTCTGCGCCCACGACAACTTCTCCCGACCAAAACCCCTTCCCCCACACGAACCACAACCACACTACCCTCCCACCTAAACAAACCCCTTCACACCCTCCAACATCTTGCCGTGATAATCATCTACGTCGGAATCACATCTGAACAGCCAAAGTATCTATCACATCCAAGATAAGAGGGAGAGTACGTACATACCAGAAATACCCATCGAGGATTCATCGAATCAATCGACAAGTCTATAGTTCAAGTACTGCTACTCTACCAAACTGACTCTCATGAATCACTAGCCTTACAATGGCTAGACCCCTGCATGTATTCCCCCCATTGTGAGCTACAAGAAGCCATAGTCACGCTAGAAACGCCCAAAGCATCAAAGCAATTCATGTACCACATCACTCAACCGGGTATTTTGTTCCATCGCCCAATGTAATCCCAGTTTCCTCCGCACCGCCCATAAACGCTTGAGATGCATCAATCCCCATCTCTCACACAGAACAGAGAGAGGCACACCACCAGCCTCCTAAGCCGTCACCTTCTTCTGCACGGCGCCGAAACGTGTATTACCCTGGTCGAAGATCTGTAGAAACGGATAAGCCACTGCCGATGGATAAAAGGGAGGTGACTTCGGAAAGGGCCACTTACGGCATATATCCCCTTCAAGAAAGTATCCCCAAGGATATCAAACGTCATCGTCCCCCTCGACTGAATTCCCCCATAACTCATCCCATTCCCCGCATCCGCAAACGCCAAATCCTCCTTCTCAACCGCAAACTGCTTACCGCCAACATCAAACGTCACAGTAGGCAGCTTGTCCGCCGCGGTATTCGTAGGAAAGATATAACCCTGCTGGTTGTTGTCGTACGTTCCGCCGGGAATGGCATTGTAGATGGCCTGGCACGTCGTATCGTCGACAAGTGCGAGTGTGGTTCCGGTATCAGCAATGGCGGTGTTGCCGGATCGATCGACGTTCTGGCCGTTGACGGTGGCCGAGGTGCTGGGGAACATCCAGAACCCTTGGGAATTGTCGACGGGGGTGTAGTAAGGTGTCTGACCACCGAGAGCCTGCTGGTCGATGTAGCCAAAGGTGTAGAAGGAAGCGCCCTTATCGGGGTCCTTGGCGTCGTTGACAGAACCGAGGTAGGCGGTGAAGAGCTCTTGGTCTTTCGGAATGTCCTGTTGGGAGATCATGTTTTCGACTGGAGTGGCTACGGATTTGGGGGTTACGGTGTTGATGTTGCCAAAGGCAAGGCCTAGGAGTCCGTCGCCGGCTCCTTGCTGGAATTGGGTAGAGAGGGTTTGGGCGAGTTCAATGGACTGATCTTTGATGGTGAGACCGCCGAGCGTAACGTTGTCGGTGCCAACGGTGCCGGATGCTGAGGAGCTATCACCATAAGAGATCTTCCAGGAAGAGCCCGCGGTATTCTTGAAAGTGCTGGATTTCGAGGGATCAAAGACCGTGTGCCCAGTGGTAGTGGTGCTGGAAGGTAATTCGGTAGACCAGAGCTGAACAGACGTTAGTCACATCCCATTCGAAGCTTGCCAGAACTTTGAATGGCATACCCAAAGGTCTGCAGACCCAGTATCAAAGTCCAAATTGAAGGTTTGGCCAGATGTTCCAATAGTCACGGGGCAAAGGTACATAGAGTCATTCTGGACATCTTCGGCAGGAACATTACCGACCTGACCAGGATCCGCAAGAGACTTTTTCTGGAGCGGATGCTGGATGGACGTCTTACCGCCAACGGCGCGGTCAACCCCAAACTTACCCTGGGTATGGACCTGGCTGCCATAGGCGTACGGGCCTTCTTTGGTGGGGTTGAATCTGTACTTGCGGAGGAGATGGACATAGGACTTGGGGCCCGATGGCTTGTACTTGGTGTTATGGATGACGTTGATCCTGGTCAAGTTTCTGCTTGTCATGATTGCGTTTATTGTTCTATCGAAGAGATAGAGACGGTAAGAAGATGATAGTAGGTAGTACTAGGAATGATATCTGAGCTCGATTGTAATATTTGCACAAAGAGGAAGAGTTGGGAATGAAGAGAAGCCTTAGGGGAGGTGCCCATTTATGGATAGTCATGTTGTATGATCGACTCGTACCTGCCTTGATAGCTGGCACACGCGCAGAACTTGAGACAAAGGGAAGCTACCGCCTGACCAGAATTCACCCAGAGCTTGTTTGAGATAGATGTGTTGCGCTTTCACTTTGATCTGTTACACCCATAGGCTGCTTGCTTCCTGGTTCGAGGAGGATGTGGTCAAACGGCTGCTATCATTGGTGTAGAGCGTAGAGGCGGCAACCCCCTCACTACTATCCGGGTGGTCTTGATATAGCTCGAATATTGATTAACGATAAGAACGTTGGAAGGTGTGCATCCAATTGCAATCATAACCGGAGGCATTTTCCCTGCTTTGGGGTCGCTGGTGACGAAAGTCAGGACATATTGTTGAAACAGTCCAACATGGGATACTGTAGACCCAGTGTAACCACATCTTTCGTCGCCTCTCGGACCCCCCGTTCTTTGTTCAAAATCCGCCGACTCGTGCAAGATACCAACCTTGGGCTTGTGACCTATTCTGGCACAACGACACTCCGCGTTATCTTTGAGACATGAGGTCATTGCCAGCGAAGTGGTCACACAAGATTGCCACGACCGTTTCGGGATGACCTTGGCTTGATGTCTATTTGTTGTTGTGTGAATAAATACAGTAAACAAGACATGATAGCGATCACCAAATAGGGCTCGTGCCTCCCCGAGATCCGTGACGCACGGAAGCTTAATGATCCCATGAGAACCCCCCCGAGTTTCTTCAGTATACCTATGAATGTACTTTCTTCAAGGGCTACTCGGTCACCCAGCGACATTCTCCGCTGTCTTCTCCCCATTCCGCCCCAACGTTCCTTCCGCTCTCTCCGCCTTTGTCTCTGAGACCTCGTACATCTTCCCAATAGCCTCGACCGTAGTGTTCCCACCTGACAACACCACACCCACGTCCCACCCCTCCTCTCCCCCTTCCCTCTCCACCAGAGCCCTAAACTCCTCATCGTACAAACACACCGCCAATCCCACAACCGCGCTCGGCTCCACGAACACCTTCATGCGCTCCATCACCAGTCTCATCGATTTTAGAATCTGCTCTTCTGTGACGGCATACACGCCTCGTACTTTCGATCTGTCGCTGATGACAGTCCAGGTGAGTTCTCCTACGGGTGTCCGTAGACCATCGGCAATGGTAAGCGTCTTTACCGTCTCGATGCGCTTGTTCGCGGCGAGGCCTCGCCTTCCGTCGTCAGCACCCTCGAACGAAGGCTCAGCTCCGAAAACAACAGTCCCTGTGCCGTGAAGGGCAGTTGCTACGCCAGAAAGCATGCCACCGCCCCCGAGAGGTGCGATGACAGCGTCAAGGTGCCCAGGTCCTGGATGCGAGGATGGTTCATGGCCGTTTGCAACTGTGGTTCCGTTTGCATGTCCGTTCATAGCACCTTTCGTATAATGGTGTACACTCAGCGTCTTGTCCTGCCCTACCATCTCCTTGACTTGCTCCTCGAGCTCCAATGCCATAGTCCCCTGGCCAAGGATTATATTCGGGTGGTCGTATGGCGGCACCAAGACTGCTCCAGTCCGCTTGATCACGTCTTTCACAACGGCCTCCCGCTCTTGCGATGTGCTACCACTAAAGATGACTTCAGCCCCATACCCTTGTGTTGCGGCGATCTTAGATGGAGTGGATATTGTGGGCATGACGATATGGGCAGGGATTCCGAAAGTGCGCGCGGCAAGGGCGAGGGCTTGTGCATGGTTGCCTATAGATCGAGGTCACAATAGTTAGCCAAGTTGCTCGCGTATATGCCAATTGGGTGAAGGTGAACGTTTCAACCCGCACCAGAACTGTGGGTCACCACTCCTCTCGATAGTTCCTCTTTACTCAATCTCGAGAGTGCATGGAAAGCGCCTCGGGACTTGAAGGCACCAATTCGTTGGTAGTTCTCGCATTTGAAGAAGAGATGTATCCTAGGGTGCGCTGGAGTCTGTTCTTCGTAAGGCGTGCCGATAAGTGCTTCTGGTGACTGTGGAGTGGATGCGAGGTCTGAGATGGTTGTGGATGTTAAGACAGGTGTTAGATGGATATGGGATTTAATGATTTCGTGGGCGGACAGCACGGAGGAACGATCCAGTGGCAGCGTGTTCCCGAAGGTCATTGCGCCAGGCTCTTAGGATACCGAGATGCTGCAGGAAACAAGGCCTCGATAACTAAGCACAAGTGTCAGCAGTTGTTAACAGTCACCATTGCTGTTTCAAATAAAGGCATTGATGCAAAAGGATGGGCATTTGGCCATTTTTGGATTTTGGGGCCGATTTTCGGTCGGCAAAGCACAGGCTAAATAGATCAGATCCCAAGCCAACTTTTCCCGGCAGATCATGTTCAGGTATGCTTCTGGTATCATACAGATGCGCCAAAGTAACAGATAGAAACAAAGCCACAATCTTAGATTTGGTTCTCAGGGCGCAAAGACCTATTGTTGCAATTAGCTACTTTCAACTCAAAGAGCAGACTGAATGCTTACCTGACAGCCTTTCCAGCGCGCCAAATCTCCAAATCCCTGATCTCCTGCATTTCCTTTTCGTATTTTTCCCTGTAATCCGGTTGCGAGTTGTACTCCAGTGATCGCTGCGTCTCTTTACCGCTCTTCACACTATCATAGAGCTCATTGAACACAGGCTTCAGGGTATCCTTGAATTTCCCGCTCCAATCAATGGCGCCTCGTCTGGCCGTTGTCGAACAAGCAGCATACATCCAGTCCATACCGTTTGCTCCGATCAATGGGTACAAACTTTGGGTGGCCTCCTCGACTGTCTCGTTGAATGCTTCGCTTGGGCTGTGGCCTCTTTCTCTTAGGACCTCATACTGCGCAAGGAACATGCCGTGAATACCGCCCATCAAGCAACCACGTTCGCCATATAGATCCGAGTAGACCTCCTTCTCGAATGTAGTCTTGTAGAGATACCCGCTGCCGACGGCAACACCGAGGGCAACGGCTTTCTCCTCGGCTTTGCCAGTAACGTCTTGGTAGACAGCTACTGAGGAGTTTATACCACGACCCTCACGGAAAAGCGTACGAACGGTCCGACCTGATCCCTTGGGTGCAACTAGAATGACGTCGATATCCGTTGGCACATCAACTTTGGTTTGGTCCTTGAAGACTGGAGAAAATCCATGTGAAAAGTACAGCGTCTGATACACAATTAGCATTAGTTCCGCTGAATTTCATCAGCATTTCATCCGTCTACCTTTCCCTTGGTCAATTGTGGCTTGATTGCGGGCCACGTCTCGCTCTGGGCGGCGTCACTAAGTAGGTTCATGACAATGGTGCCTTTCGAAATGGCCTCGTCGACATCGAAGAGGTTGGTCCCAGGAATCCAGCCATCTTGCTGAGCTTCCTTCCATGAGGCGCCGTTCTTCCGTACACCAATAATGACGTTCAAGCCGTTATCGCGAAGATTGAGGCCCTGGCCGTGTCCTTGCGATCCGTAACCAATAAGGGCAAGAGTGTCATTTTTGAAGTATTCCTGTTATAGCGATTAGAATCTCTGTCAACTGAGAAGCGATGCAGACCGGGTTCAGGATGTTTGATGCACGCCTTAGGGTGCAACTTACCAAAAGCTTTTCCCTTGGCCAATCCTCACGCTCTGAGTCACGGTCAGCCTTCCGTAACTGCTTCTGGCCACCAGCTCAGACGAACCATAAACTTTCTCTTTGTGTCCTGCGAAGTCAATGGTCTTGACACCTCGGGTTTGCTGCAAAGCAGCTCCCACAATTGGCCTCGTAGGTGCAACAAACCCAGCTTTGAAACCCCCCAATGCCGAAACGAAGGTTCTGCGTTGAGATGTTGGTGAAGCGAACTGACGGGCCAAAGGCGTTTTAAGAGAACGACTACAAATGCGAGAGGCCATGATCACAGTTCTTGCGCAAGGTGCAACCACCGCTTTTAAAAAAGTAGTATAAGATGTTTGTAGCTCTACTCTTTAGGCGGTCAGAGCTATGGAATAAATTTAGGATTCTCCGCAAAACACTGACAGGGTTCTACAACTAGCGCGAGCGACATCGGCTCGTAGTCAGCAGGGAGGTCCAGCCGAGGGCAACTCTTCCATTTGCAGCTTTACGTGAACGTGCTTCTTCAATTCTATACGTTCAACCAAAAAAGAGCCCCTCGAAAGTCTGAAAAGCTTCAAATTTGAATATCGTATCACTTTATATCGACGATGTCTCGAAGATTCCCCTTCAAGTTATGATACTACCTCAACCAAAAGGCTTCGTCTTCATGTACTTCAGAGGTTACTTCAAGACCTATAAAGTAGAAGAAAGAAATTGGGAAGATGAAGACTAGGCAATGCCAGAACCGGTAGTCGTTTTGACACTCTACGCACTGTTTTCGACAAGTACTGTATGTGAAAGCATTGGATAGCAACTACTATCGTCTCCTTTGCTGTACAAATTCAATGGCATTCCTATTTTATGAACGCCTCATCCAAGTCCCTACATGTTTTCCTACACACATAACTTACTTAAACTGATCCTCCGTAACACCCTTGCCCATTGCACTCGTAGAGCTCACCCCCCCAGTAACCATCTTCAATAGATTATCCACATAGTTCGCGCCAGACCACTTCTGATGCGTCACCACATCAATCTTGTTCTCCATTTCCGGCTCCTGCACTAGTTCTCCGTAAGCTTTCATGCCACTCTTCGCAAACGCCTTGGAGAATTGGTCCGAGATGAGCGCCGTGGTGTGCAAGCCTGCTAGTGTGATGAACTGCCAGCAGTACCCTAGATTGCCCAGACGTGCGATGTAGGTTTCTTGTTCCTCGCGCGGCATGGCGGCTTTCCAATTGAAGGATGGAGAAAGATTATACGCAAGCCTATTATGACAGAACATTAGCAGCGTCCGAAAAGATCCAGTTGAACAGTGGGGCTGACTTCTGCTCAGGCCATACAGCATGCACGCCGTTGGCAAACTCTTCCGCTTGCTTGAAATCGGGCAGTTTGCTCTCCATCCATATCATATCCGCGTAAGGTCCGTAGGCAATGGCACGGTTAATAGCACACCCGCACCCGCCTTGATAGCGGTAGAATCCTTCTCTAGTTCTAGGGGCGTCCCAGTCCCAGTGAATTTCTACCCCAGTAAGACCTTTGGCAATGGCTCTCGCTTCGGAATTACTTTTTCCTTTGACGGTGGAGAGATACTCTTTAATCAGTCCCTGCTTATTTACGTGGACACCAGCATTGATCATTTCGAGCACTGCCTCATCGAAGAGCTTGAGCCCGGACTGAGCGAGCCATTGGTCTTCTATTGCTTGAAGTTCGTCGCCGTTCTTGCCGGCTTGCTCGGCGGCGACCATGAGATCGTTGAGAGGTTGCAGGGCCGGGTTAGTGATACCGAGGATGAAGCCGTGATCTCGACGGTCAATGGTGGATGTGATGAGGGTTGCGGCTTCTGAGTCTGTTCTTGCAATAGCGAGGAGATCGGTGCCTAACATAATCAGCATGTGTACATTTACACTGGATGGTATCGGATGGTACCCATAATGTCTGCCTGTGCTCTGATAGCCACCAAACGGTTTATGTGCTCGCTGATAGGTACCAAAACTTTGCCTGCCATGTGGCCACACTTCTTCGTACCTGGTGCTTGGTCCTCGATATGGATTCCCGCGGCTCCCTTCTCAACGAATAACTTTGTTAGCTTCATAACCGCCGTAAGGCCTCCATGACCGGTATCCGCATCTGCAATAAGAGGTCGTAAGAAGTCGGTATTGGCGACACTCCCACGCTGATTCTTGGGGGTAGTGATACGCTCTTCACGTTGCTTGCGGTCGTGGAAGAGCTGGGCCATGAAGAGGTGCTGCACTTTGTTGGGAACAGTATTCTACTTGTAATTAGTCACCACTAATACCGTAATCTCAGACAGGTGGGGTACCATGGGGTAATCTGCAAGATCAGGCGAAGGCTCATCAGTCGATGATGCTGTCGAGGAGGATTGCCAGCCGGAGACATAAACGGTATCAAGGTATTTCGCCATCTGTGTGAGCATAGTTGGTTCGAGACAGCCATAGGTAAAACTAGCATCGCCATTCTGAAAGTCAAGGGTCAGCATCAATACTCATATAGATTAATCCAAGAAGGGACCCACTTTGAACCGTTCCTCAACAATGTTCCACAGCTTTTTGCTCATGGCATTGCTTGGATATTCAATCTTGAGGTTCCCTCTCTTGGCGACTATTTGCTCGGCCGTAAATGGCCGCTTGGTGTACCTCCATCGAGAGTCGGTCCACCATTGCTTGACGGATTTCACATCGTTCTCGTAGAGCTGGTCCTCAAGGTCTATTGGCGCCATTGGTACAGCAACTACGAAGGGTTTCTGATCCGCCAGTTTTGCTTGCTATATAACAGCCGTTGAACACCGTAGGGTTATATGGATTGTTGCCCTGAGCACTGTTATCTGAGGAGCTCTTTGGATGTTGGAAGGACGATGAAGGAGCAAATTCATAAGCTCCAAGATGAGGAGGAATGACAATAATACGACGGGCGGGATGCATCGGCGGCCACACGGCCATCCCGAGGCAAGAGTAGCGGAATGCCATATTTGCCCGTGGTAATGGAAGTTCGTCGGTCCAAAGGGAGACTGACCAAAGGTCCAGGGCTACAAGCATGTGCGATTTGTGGGGACAGTTGCCGGGGTGTTTTGTCATACTCGTACGGAATAGGCATGCCGTCAATGTTTCGCCAATTGTTATGGGTCTACTGATCTAATAACGCAGTGCTTCTCGAATCACCGATATGTCTATCTCAGTTTGATATACAACCCAAGACTCCAGGTTACAATCTCCATGAAACAATGTGCTGAGCTTTGGGAGACCAAGACATGTTCTTGGAGGCAGGACACGTGGAAGATTGCCTCGGCTCGGAGCGGGTAATGTATCTTCCTAGTGTGTATCAACCATAAAACTCGCCTGTCATTAACCCATTGCCCAGAATTGCTCCAGTTGTACCACTTGTAAGTCTCTCGTCTCTCGTCACTTGTCCGAGTCTCCTTACATTTGTCGCTTAATTTCCCTTTACCAGTCAGTCATGGAGGAGTTACAGAACAAGCATAGGCAGGAGCAGAAAGATCTTCGGTCACGAGTTACGCAGAAGAAAAATTCTGCAACCAAGAAAACGCGTAAGGGCGTCAACGACGAGTGTGCAAACCTCGAAAAGCAACTCAAGAAGCAGCAAGAGCTCGAGCTCTCAGCGCTGAATGGCAGTCAGGAAGCAGAGATATCCAGTACTGGAGAAGACCTTGCAGGAAACTCAGAAGAGTACGTTCCGAATGTTGAAGACCTTGATGAGTCAACAAGGACTCCACATTTGTCACCTGTAGCAGCGGCACCTGATCACACCAAGAAGCCAAACCGTCAAAAAGTCAGATTAGCCAGACGGGCTGCTGAACAGGAAGTGGCAGCAGTACAAGCTGCCAAAGAAGCCTCCCATTTACCAAATCTTCGCGAAAAGGAGCGAGAAGTAATGCGAACAGCATATACTTCACGTGGTCTCAAAGAGAAAGAAATACGATCTGACGGCCATTGCTTGTATGCTGCAGTTGCGGACCAGCTGATCGACTCTGACATTGGCTTGAAGCCAAGAATTGATGTTGATACTGTGGACTTCAATCAAGAATCTTCAAATCTTGGCTACCAGGTTACGCGACAGGTAACAGCAAACTATATATCGAAGAACCCAGATGACTTTGCGCCCTTCGTGGAAGAGCCACTAGAGGAGTACATCAAAAGGATTCGCGACACTGGTGAGTGGGGAGGACATCTTGAATTGTTAGCATTGGCGAGAGCGTATGGTGTCAACATCAATGTACTGCAAGGTGATGGTAAGGTCGAAGAGATAGAGTGCGGGTCAGAAAAGACTACCAACACACTCTGGCTTGCCTACTATCGCCACAATTTCGGACTAGGAGAGCACTATAACTCCTTACGCCGTACAACTCCAGGGTAATCATACCTACTCCGTTCATCCTCATTCTTTTGCTGCAATTGGGCCATCATGCCGCTTTATCCAAATGTGCTTAGACGTCTCGCCTGTGCCTCCAAATGCTGACCCAATCGGTTCCTTTCCCAATCGCATGCGTGCGTGCGGGCTGCCAATGCGCTATTCGCTCCAAGCCCTCGGCACTTGGCTCTCCCAAAGTGCCTTCCTTCACGCGACCATCTTCATCATATGGGATGTTTGTGCCAGGATGACCGAGATGCTCGACATACACTTGAGGTGGTAACGCATACGGAGGCCCACCAGTCTTGGGGTCTTTGTACGTCGGAAATTCAATACAGATTAAATTACCTGAAGGAGGCCGGGCCAGAAGCTGTGAAAGACGAAGTGCCCACATCGAACGCAGACCTGGTGGAAGAGCCGAGAGAAACTGCAGGCTTGTTATTAATTGACTCCTTGCAGGTCTACAGCGCAATCCATAGTGCGGTAGCGGTCAAATGACTGGAGCTTTACCGTATAGTCGTAGATGATATCGAACAACCCTCCCCCCTCGACGCCCTTGATCCAGTCGTCGCTGAAGAAATCACCATGAAGAAAACGGATGCGTCCACCGCCAGCTGATCCCTCCCTGGGCGGGTATTTGTGCCCGTTGGCCTTCTGCTCTTCAACACATCTCTTCACCGCGGTCTCGCTGACCTCGAGTCCATATGCATCATACCCGAAGCTTGCCAAGAGCAAGACATCGTATCCCCTCCCACATCCGGGTACCAGTGCTTTCTTGCGTCGTCTTTCCCCATGACAATCGTCCCTGAAGCACGAACCGAGTATCTCACGCTGGTCCTTGAGCAAGTCTTCGAGGGCAGGATTGGGAAAGCCTTTGTCAAATGGCAAGAAGTCCCCCTTATCCCACAACGTAGACCAGCGCTCTGTGTGGTTCGATGTGTCTCCAGCAAAATGGGCTAGTAGTCTAGCTCTGTCGTCTGTTGGCGTTTGTGCCATGCTGTATCATTTCAAATTTTCAGTCGATCTTTGAGGTATAAACGTGTACTGGGATTGTTAGGACATGTATTGGAGTGGGGATGGGGGGATGGGGGATGGGGGGGTTTTGAGCAGTTCAACATCGAGTGGCATGGCTTAAGTGGTTCATTTTCCGGCTCCACGCTATGGCGTCATGTCTGGCGGGGGACAGGACCGCTCGACGGATTTGCGTGTCGCGACACTGACGACTTCACGAGTGCATCAGTAGTCCTGACGGCATATACACGATGATGTGACTTCGTTGAAACCTTGGCGACCGCGAGGAACAAATACCTCATGCCGTAGAGCAAGCGGTACGAGTACTGGGCTGCAAACATACTCCCTACTGTACTGCACCACTGTCCCCCTGCGCTGCGATCACGATACCTTAAGGTACTAACTACCTAGAGTATGCACTGGCACGACTGGGTTTCCGCGCACGCTAACTAAGGTACGACTAGGTACCTTAGAGTAGCTATCTTAGTGCCATTTTTAGCACGCTAAACCCGATGATATCTGTAGCTAACCTTTCTAGGTTAGAGTGCGCGGAAACCAAGTGTGCGCGGAAATCCCGTGCATACGAGTACAATGTACCACGGGCTACCTTATCTAACCTCGGGATATTTTGAAGAAGCTCGAACGGTTATACCGGCACTTTGTCCCCCCAAAGTTATCTACCCACATCATCTCCTCACCGACTACCTTACCTTACTGTACCGTGCATACGGAGGTCCCGTACGCATATACTGTACGCTATTCGCTCTTCGCGATAATGTTTTTATTTCCTACCACTGGTCGTTCTGCATCGTTCGTTGTCCGCTTCTCGTTCTTCTCGGAAAAAGCTCGGTCTTACAACGTTACTTCGTGGTATGCTTGCACATTTGCCTTGACATGCCAGAAGACAGCCTATGGCTCGTAACTACGTACATGACCTGGTGACACTATGAGCATCAGAGCTGCAGATGCTACGATATGGCACATAGCAATCATATAACGTTTAATATCCTACATCTCTACTCTAACTAGCCTTATTGGATGGTCCTGTTGTACGCCTCATGGATCTAAAAGAATGCATCACAATATGGAGAACTGCAACGCTCAGGAAGCGCCACGAGATGATTCGGAATTACAGTCTCATCAGGTCGATAAGGAGACCAGACCTCAGGAGGACTTTCCACGCTCAAGCTCACCTTCAATCGCTGTACCTATCGACAATGCCAACGAAAAGCAAAAAGATGTGGAAGCGGCGGGGGTTACCACAGCCGCCTCGTCAATAGCCCCAGTGCCAGTAAAGGTGCCGAGATCAAAGCGTAGAGGCTTGTTTGGACGATTCTCGATACTCGCTGAGTAAGTGATTTGGGAGTCATTTCCCCATGCTCTCAGCCCTTGAATAAGTCTGCATACGATGTTTCGGAAGCATGTCGAGTTTTCATCTCCCTTTTCTTTCTCCTGATATATTATGAGGCTCAACTTTAGAATCCAAAAAGCATTGCTGACTCCGGAATTACAACAGGGTGGAAGAGCCGCAGCATTACCCAAGAGGAACCAAATGGTACATCACTTTTGTGATAGCAATGGCAGCTGTGGTAGCTCCGCTAGGAAGCGCCATTATCCTCCGTACGGCTGTCCAGTATCTGAAATTTTGTTGGACATGGGCTGACAGTCTTGGCAGCTGCCCTGCCTGACGTTGCAAAAGAATTCAATAGCACAGCGACAGTTACTAATCTTTCCGTTGCCTTTTATATGCTCAGCATGTCTATATTTCCTCTCTGGTGGTCGTCGTTTTCCGAGACTCTCGGCCGGCGCACAATATACCTAGTCTCTTTTGCTTTGTTCCTCTTGTGGAACATACTTGCTGCTGTATCGACTAATATAGCCATGCTAATTGTTATGCGGATACTCGGTGGAGGAGCCGCTGCTAGGGTTCAGGCAGTAGGTGCAGGCACAATCGCGGATATTTGGGAAGTCAAGGAGAGAGGGAATGCCATGGGAATGTTTTACCTTGGACCACTATGTGGACCTCTTCTTGCTCCGATAATAGGAGGTGCCTTAGCACAAAGACTGGGATGGCGGAGTACACAATGGTTTCTTGCCGGCTATGGTGGAGTGCTGTTGCTCTTCCTCTTTTTCGCATTGCCGGAAACATTAAAGGCTATCAAGCCTATACTGGATGAAGCTGAGGACACGACCCTTGGAGCATCATGTAAACTACCAGCTTTGAACAGGATTAGCTCACAGCAGATCATGAAACAAAAGGCGAAGAAGTGGCTCAAGATGGCGAAAAGAGTATTTATCGACCCTCTCAAGATCCTGCTGTACCTGCGGTTTCCAGCCATCGCCATAACCGTGTATTACGCCAGCATCACCTTTGGTAGCCTCTATATGCTGAACATCAGTCTTGAAACCACCTTCTCCAAGCCACCCTACAACTTCTCTACCATCATCGTCGGCTTGACCTATATCCCTAATTCCGTCGGCTACTTCCTCACTAGTCTGTTCGGAGGCAGATGGACCGACGCAATCATGGCCAGGGAAGCCAAGAAGGCAGGAAGATACGATGCAAAGGGTAAGTTGGTCTACCGGCCAGAGGATCGAATGCGAGAAAACGCATGGATTGCTGCATTCCTCTACCCCGGCGCCTTGATCTGGTACGGCTGGACAGCACAAAAGGGCATCTTCTGGGTCGTCCCTGTAAGCCCTCCTCCCTTCACCCCACTTACAAACCCCCCTTCCGACCCCCACTCCCCCCTTTCAAACCCCAATCCTAACAACCCCGGCTCCTGCAGCTCATCGCCAACTTCTTCTTCGGCGTCGGCAGCATGCTCATCTTCGCCGTGGCCACCACCATGCTCACGGAATTCATGCCCAAGCGCGCCTCCTCGGGCGTCGCCGCCAACAATTTCGTCCGCAACATCTGCTCCTGCGTCGGCGCGATCATTGCCGAGCCGCTCATCGCCGCGATTGGGAACGGATGGCTGTTTACGGGCATTGGAGTGCTGGCGGCAGCGAGCAGTGCGGTTATTTGGGCGATGAGAAGGTTTGGGCCGGCGTGGAGGGAGCGCATGGATAGGGAGATGGGGTAGGGTGTGGTGGTTGTGAAGAGGGGTATTAAGGGTTTGAGGAAGGTGCCTTGCGATGAATCAACGAATGCATTATGAGGAGCGTTTGGTATTACAAAGTTTACATTGATGTCCACGAGGTCTTCCGATATCAAAAAGTTGAACTCGACCTATATTCCCGCATCCCAACTCCCCATCCCAGAATCCCCACCTACCTTGCTCGCTCTCCTACCTTGCTCGCTCTTGAAACACATCCACGTCCACGTCCACGTCCACATCCACATCCACGTCCACATCCATCCTCGAACCAGCTCTACCTGTCGTTGCGATTTTCACTCGATGGGGATGGGGTTTGTTTGTTTGTTTGTTTGTTTACTTACTTACCTACCTACTTACCTACCTACCTACCTACTTACTTACTTACTTACTTACCTACTTACTTACCTACTTACTCACTTACTTACCTACCTACTCACTTACTTACCTTACTTACCTACTTACTTACCTACCTACCTACCTACCTACCTACTTACCTACCTACCTACTTACCTACCTACCTACTTACTTACATACTTACCTTACCTACCTACTTACCTACTTACCTACTTACCTACCTACCTACCTACTTACTTACTTACCTACCTACCTACTTACTTACATACTGACTTACTTACTTACTTACCTACTTACCTACCTACCTACTTACTTACTTACCTACTTACTTACTTACTTACTTACTCACTTACTTACTTACTTACCTACTTACCTACCTACTTACTTACTTACTTATTCACTCACTTACCTACCTACTTACTTACTTACAACCGAATAAACAGGATGCCCCCATACAGTAAAGCCAAAATCCAAAACCATAGAACCCCTCTCTCCTTCACTCCATGTACTGTAACCCCTCGTGTCGGGTTAACAAGCCAGAAGCTAGAACCAACTTCTAGCAACTCCCGCCTTGGTGCTTACCACCGGTTGGGATGTTTCCTGCGCGTGGGAGGGGTTTGGTGTTGGGGGGTCTTTTGGTGGTGGTGGTGGTGGTGGTGATGGGATTTGATGGGTGAGAGGATTTGGAAGGGGTTGGTTGGTTGGTGTGGTTGATGTACAAGTTTGATACATACCATGCATGCTATAGAACTGACGATGAAACAGTCGTACAGTCGTAAGGATAAAACAGTCCATGCTCTCTCTATGTGACCGAACATTGACGAATACATAAAGTCGTTGAACACATCAGGAGTACAAATGGTATTACAGTATGCCGCCCACAATACAAAACACATTCAACTTGCCGTCCGTTCTGATCTCTCTTGCTTTCTCTTCCTCACCACCCCGATAGTCAAGGCAAGCAGAAAGCTGAGACGAACAAGACGAAGAGAAAAAACAAAAACAGCCAAAGAGGCAGAACACACATCTCACATCCCCTACCCATATCAAAACGCAAAAATCCCTTTCAACATCCCCTTGACCCCGCCCCTCCTCTCCCTAGGCGGACTCCTCTCCCTCTCCCGCCTGGCCCTACGCTCCCGCCTCTCCACCTCTTCTGCCTCGCTAAGTTCCCTGAGTCTCTTCTTCAACTCCTCTTTCTCCGCCCTTCTCTTCCTGCGCTCCTCGTCTTCTTCAGGGGTGCGGGTGGGGGGTTTGTCACTGCTACGTCTCTCGCTGCGGTGCGTGGTGCTTCTTCTGGAGAGTTTGGGGCGCTCGCTGGGTTGCGGCTGGTTTGAGTACGTGGGGGGTGGGCGCTCCGTGGCGGATTTGGAGAGGGTGGGTCTTGAGGGCTTTGGTTCTGAGGGTCTTGCTTCTGGTTCTTTTTCTCGGGAGGTTCTGCTACGCCGGCTGGTTTCGGAGCGGCTCAGTTTCGGGCGGTCTGTTTCTGATCTTCGCGACTTGGGCCGCTCTTTCTTTGCCGCACTCGCCTCGGTCACCGTTCGCGAACTTCGCTTTCTCCGTTCCTTTTCTCTCTCCTTTTCCTTGGGCGGCTCCATAACCCCCTTTGATGTACTTGCGCTAACGTCACTTTCTCTCCTTTTCCTCTCGGGCCTAGAAGCGGTCTCGTTGCTTTTCGTACTCGATTTACTGTAGCGGCGTTCGCGCTCCCAGCCCGCGCGTTTACGACGGCGCTTTTCGGATGTTGGGGAGGGAGGTGCGGCACCAACCGCAGAAGGTTCTTCGGGGATGACGGAGTCGGTGGTTATGGGCGGATCTGGGGCAGGAGGAGGAATATCGTCTGCAGGTGTGGGTTCTGGTAGTGGGTCTGACGGAGCTGACTCTGTTGCTGCGGGAGTGGGGTCTGCAGGTGGATCGGAAGCGGGATCTTTGGTGGGTGCGGGAGCTGGATCTTCCGGAGGTGGCGGGGCTGGATCTTCGGCAGGAGGGGGAGCTGGCTCGTCGGCAGGAGGGGGAGCGGGCTCGTCGGCAGGAGGAGGAGCTGGCTCTTCGGTGGGAGCAGGAGTATTCGTCGGAGGTGGATCTGCAGGAGTTTCTCCTGACGGTTCGGCTGTTATTGCTGAAGGCGGTTCTGTGGCCTCTATACTGGCTTCTGTCGTTGCTGGGGTTAATTCTGCGGATGGCTCTGTGGTGGCTTCGTCTGTCGTACTAGGAGCTGTATCTGGGGCAGGATCCGAGGCAGCTCCGTTGACGGCTGGAGATTCTTCAGGAGCTTCTTCTGGAGTCGCTGATTCAGTGTTTTCCGCGGGAGGTGCTTCGCTTTTCACTTCTTGTGGAGGTTCAGCAGCAGCTTGGTCAGGCTCAGCCGGAGGAGCTGGATTAGAGGCTTCAGCATCATCAGCAGGTTTTGCGTTCTCGGTGGTTGCAGGTTCTTCAACTGGTGCTGCATCCTCAACCGAAGCGGGTTCGCTCGTGGGAGCCGCCTCCTCTGCCGGTGCGATCTCATCTTTGGGAGCATCCTCGACCTTGGCAATCTCCTCTTTGGGCAGATCTTCAACTGGCGCGGCAGGCTCGGTTGAACTCGGTTCTGCAGCGGCTTCCGTCTCGCCCCCATCATTATCCCCTGTTGGTGGTTCTTCGTTTGGGATGGCTGCCTCTATTTTCTCTGCTGATGGTTCTTCTTCGACTGGGTTATCTGCAGCGGGCTGCGCGGCGTCTGGCTGTGGGGCTGCGTCTTGTTGCCAAGTTCCGGGCATCTCCTCGGGTCGCGAGCTCTCTGCTGCAGGCTCTGGGCTTGCTTCATCTGCTGCAAGCTCTGGCTCGGTAGATGCAGCGTCTTTGTTTTCGCCCTCAACTGCACCTACGTCGGTTGGTGTGCTCTCAGAAGGTGAAGCTTCTGCTGAAGTAGCATCTGCCGGTAGATTATCTGCTGCAGGTGCCTCCGTAAGTGCCTCCTCTGGGTTTCCCTCCGCTGCAAGGATTTCGGCTGGAGTAACATCAACTGAAGGAGCGTCGGTCTTTGATTCGGCTGGTGGAGCATCTGCTGGCTGTTCTTCTGCCAGTTTCTCTTCTGCCGGCTTCTCTTCTGCTGGCGGAGTATCCTCTGGTGGAGCATCTGCTGACTTGTCTTCTGCCTGTTTGTCTTCTGCTGGCGGAGCATCTGCTGGCGCAGCGTCTGCGGGAGCTGATTCAGCTGGAGGTTGTTCTGTCGAGGGAGGATTAGCCGGGGTCTCCTCGACAATAGGAGGAGCCTCGGTTGGAGGGGGTTCGGTCGGAGCGGCATTGACAGGAGCAGCGTCGGCTGGAGGAGGATCAGGTGCTGCAGGGGGGGCAGCCTTTCCCTTTGACTTCTTCGATGGCTTTTCCGGCTTTTCTGACCTCTTCTTGCTTGAGTTGCCCTTTGTCGATTTTTTGTTCTTAGATTTGTTCGACTTGCTCTTGTCTGCAGTAGGAGGTTCTGGTGCAGCGGGCGGTGGTGCATCTTCAACTGGTGGCGTAGAGTCATCTACTTTCGCTGGCTCTGCCGGAGCTTCCGCGGGTGGAGACTCTGTCGCGGCTGGATCAGAAGAGGGTTCTGCCACAGGTGGATTAGAGGGGGGGTCCGTAGGGGGCATCTCCTCTGGTGCTGGTTCTGATGGCGCTGGAGGGTCAGAACTCGCTTCTGGTGTCTCAGCATCGGCCGGTGGAGCCTCTTCCTATACTGTATTAGTTATTCTACTATCATCTGGAAGCCAAGGCCTAGCTTACGCCATTTACCTCTTTCACCCCTGCCCCGTTGCTTTCAGCAGCTGCCTCAGTTGGCGTAGTTTCAGCTTCCTTCGGTTCGCCTGCGGTACTATCAACGTTGACAGGTGTTTCTTCCGCAGGCGCATCGTCATTCGCTTCGGGAACAGCTTCTTGCGAGTCAGAAGGCTCACTTGTTTCAGGCGGAGGATCAGTCGTGCTTTCGTCTGAATTTGAAGGGCCATCATCGACAACTGCTACGTCACTCGCTGCACCTTCTCCATCTGGGGGATTGCTCTCCTCTAGAGTGAAATTAGTAAACAACATTCCTCACCCGTATATCCCGGTTGAATTTAATGAAAGTACGTACCTGGTGCAGTTTCTGGCGTACCATCAGAGGCAGGGGGCTCTCCATCTTGCGTGTTTGCTATGCCTTCACTGGCATTGCCCTCAGCAGGCTCTTCTGGAGGTGGGGCAGGAGATTGAGATTGATGTATCGTGTAACAAGGAACATTGGTAAACTGTAAATTTGCACGGTCAAATGTCTGGTAGTAAAACATAGGAGGCTTGTGGTAGGAGAATGCCATTTTGAGGTAGGATATGAAGGAAATGGTACCTCGGGTTTATCCCATGGCGGAGATGGAGACCATTGCTCCCTCTTATTCTTCCTGTTACCCATGTCGAATCACTACCAATCGATTGGGTAATGTGGGATAAGCGAATAATCAGAGGAAACGAATCTCACTCGTCTCGTAAAAATGAGAATAGCAAATCATTATAAGCAACGTCTCGATAGGACCAAGCAAGCTGTGTGACATAGATCGAAAGCAGAAAGAAAGGCAGCATATCCGGCTCTCCCAACAAAGCCACATGGTCCACGGAGACGAGAGAAAAAGGGTCGTCCATCACCCTCTTCATAGAATTACCGTCTTGGGTCGTGGAAACCCATGCTGGATTTAGCCAATGATAAATGAACAATGGCTCACTGGTGCCACGTCAAAAAAGAGTTTCAGTAAGTGTATGTAGCCGGCACGCAATCTGGTTACGATGCATGGTCGTGGTGATACCGTTTACTAGGAGTACATTAGCATTGGCTTCTTGCATGACGAAAAGTCCTGTGAGTGGCGCCTTACTCTTCCACTTTGGTGTCCGGTTTAATCCTATTGCTGCCCAACGTCCTTGTGCATGCAGTAGCGCTCCATGGCTGTGAGATGACCTCAACATTGGAACACTGACCCAGTATCTGCCTGAAGACATTGATGACAAGTAATAGGAAGCTGCAGAAGAGCAGATAGGGACAGTGTGAGGCTGTCCTTGGGATGGAAGAACATGTCGTTGCCATTCGTCAGTACCAGGACTAGGGCTAGACCCCACAAAGGATGTTCCCGTTGGTCCCGCCGCCTCGTGGATATCTTAACAAAGAATGAAGAACCATGGGTGTCTCTATGACTTCTTTTCTAGGCCTTGGTCTACAAACCTAGGGTTTGAGAGCCTCGAGTCTTGTCTTCGCGTTTTGCGTTTCGAAGGACATGGACCCAAGAAGTGTCACACAGCAAACATCGAGATCTATCTAATAACGGTAGCTTCATCTCATATCATGAATGGCAGCTGAAGGGGTTTGTAGCACGGTTTGCGGTGGTCTCTTCTTCCCAGATGATGGCTATATCACTGTACATGGTATGTACTTGTAGTCTCAACGAATGATCTGTTCGGAAATATTGATATGCTGTTCGATGATATCAGAGTGATGAGCTTACCATTCTAAGTCAGAAGATTTCTACAAAGACATACATCGGCTATTAGACTATACAGCGAGCATTCAATAACAGAACAAGACATGCTCTGAGTATAATTTGACGCTTCGCAACGTTAATGAAGCTATAGTCATGAATTCAAGGAATTGAAGCAATTTATCCAAACACAGATTATGGGTACGGGTATGAAAATGTAATCGAAGGCTTCGGAAACGCAATACTCAATATACTAATTATATAGGCCTTTATATACCAGACCCGAACGTCAAGCCGCAGCCAGCTTGTTGAGCCAGGCAGCAAGTCGGTAACCACCCTTTGCAATCTGTTGTTCAATCAAAGGCTTCGCGCCCGTGTAGTATGACCCACTCAACTCCTGGTTGGTTTCGTCATGTAGGAGAACATACTTGCAGTTGATTGCATTGGCATCTTGAGCCCAGGAAAGGGCACAGGTGCTAGCGGTGCTGATATCGGCGCAAGCTATCCACGAGGCCTTCTGCGAGCTGTAGGTTCCGTTGTCGATGCGGGATATCAACGTCTTTGACCAAGCGGTGTATTCAGCTACCGTGGCGCCGCCTGCTGCTTTCTCAACCATTTGTGTATCCCAGCAATGGTGTAGGTTGGTGGTAGCGCCGTTCCAGAGAGTAGCAATATCATTCCCACCCAGTTTCTCTCCTTCATCGTGCAATGGTTGAGTGATGTCTCCAAAGAAGTGAATCAGGAACTCGAGGGACTGCTTCCGGGCTGCGGCAGATGCGCTGGTGTCTTGAACTCGGGTGGTCTAGCACATATGTTTTTATTAATTATCTTTTTCCTGGGAAAATAACGAAGTCAAGAAGCGGAAGTAAAACCTACATAGTTGGCAATTGCCAACACAATACATCCACCCGTACCGCAATCACGGTTGAGATCTACGGAACAGGAAGTAGGGGGACTGTCCGCCTGCACGGAGGTCAATAGTGATCAAAGAATACTAAACGAAGGGTACAAACAGCGTCAATGAAGTGGAAAGGGCGACTGAAACTTCCGGCGCTGGTGTAGCGATAGCTGTCTGGTTCGCTAGCCACTGAAGCCATCGTGACTCCAGATCCAAGGATCTTCGAAACCCATGTTTTCGCGGTGGGTGTAAGATAGTTGTCGGCGATGAGTGCAACTGTCGCATGACCAGACGCACCCCATGCGAGAGCTCCAGGCGAGCAGGCAAGTAGCGCCAATGTGGTGGAGGTGACTGAACGCATGACAAGAGACTGTCGAGGCTCTTGGATGCAGTAGATTATGGACTTTATGTAGATAGCGATAGAGAAAAATGGCTGTCTACAAAGAAATAACGCTGTTCATATATCTTTCCTGGTACACCTGGATTTCACACTATCGAACACTTGCCCGGATACTCGATCATAGAAGCGCATAACATGTTTGCATACGTTTAGTACCCCGTGATTCGATCAAGTGGTTGGATGACTTGAAGACATTGCTCGTTGATTACCACCCTGTCTGTCCGCCCCGTGCTCGCACAATCACGGTGCTAGTTGAAGCCGGCTGATGAAGGTCTATAGAGTATTGGGTAAGATCATCGACGGACAACATGGGTTTCTCGTTCAAACACCCCGAAAAAGAAGGATAGAAGCAGTATTGGTTGGAGATTGAAATCATGGTAGAGTAGATTGTTACCGCGATACTCCCTAATCCAGGTACATCCCGAGGTGGCTGCGCGCGAAACTCCTGATTTCCTAGCAGCGTGGTAGAAAGGGTTCAATGTGAGTGGACGAATGCTTATAACGGCTAAGATTGTACGCATGTTAAAGGTGAGCCAATAGATTGACCGTCAAGGCGATCTCGCTAAAGGAAGCGGAGGGACGCGCTTGAAATGGAAGGTACCCTACACGGTATATTGTTCCTTCTAGTACAGCTACGTGGTGGGTGTGGAAGGTTCGGTTAAAGAACTTCAAGGCAAACCGTTACTTCCTTTCTTAAACAGGATGGTTCTATCTAATGCAAGACACGCCTTCCCTACACAAACTAAGATTACTTCTATGGTTGAGATTGGCGGCCTGCCAAATTGAGCAACCACGCCTTGTCCTATGTACAGCGAATGAAATAGAAGAAAAAGTGTGGAAGCACTATCGTGCTGTAGTTGTGACCGTGACTGTTTCTGTGACGGTCGCAGGGCCTACTCCTCCCGGAGAGACAAACGTTATGCTAGAGCCGGTGGCTGTTGGAGCTGATGTCGACGCCGGCTCTGGTATTACCGCGACTGGAGTTGTTGAAAGCGCAGAGTTTATGGTTGGACGTCCAGGGGATGACAATGTTTCACTGGGAAACGAGATGACCACTGGCGTGTGTGACGACGTTGTCGATGGTACTTGAGTTAAAGATGGTTTTGCCGACTCGGTGCTCTTTGTTGGATTTGTAGGAGTAGATGTAGACGCTGTGCTAGTAAGGCTGGATGCTGTTGTTGCAGTTGTCGACACGCTTGGGGTAGTTGACGGTGCTTGAGCGGGACCAACAGGAATTTCTAGTGAGCTCTGTGTTGCACTTGGCACGCTTGATGTCCCTTGAGTCCCACTTAGAGCATTTGAGCTAGGTGCTTGCGAATTTGTTCTGGATGCTGGTCCTGTAGCACTGGAATTAGAGCCAGGGGAAGCCCCCAAACCTAGCTTTGCGTTGGCGTCACTAGGCGTTGCGCACTGAACAACGATCCCTGTTACTCCAGCTGATAGCGGAAGTGCAAAGCATCTTTGACCTTGAGGACATGCAGTCATTACATACTTGCCGTCAGAACCACATTGAGCAGGCTGTTCGTTTATGCAAGCAGAAGCCTGCTTGTTGTTTGAGGCATCACAGGAGGACTGAGGAGTCATCGTCTCGAAGATGGCATTGTATCCAAGCGCCATTGCTATATTGCCATCCTGCGCACCCGGGGTGTTAGTGAGTGCTGGTGGCCCAGATTGGCTAGACGTGGTTGCGGAGTTTGTTGAAGTCGGCTTTGTTGTCGACGACGGCACTGAAAGGCCCAAGCTCACGCTGACTGAAGTAGGGTTGGTCGTTGCTGTTTGGGTGCTTAAGCCGTTAGAAGATTGTGGCGATACGGCTTTTGGACTCGTGCTCGCAGTCGCGGACGATGTCGACAACGGTAGACTCTGACTTGGTGTAATTTGGAATGTGGTGGCGGCTGATGTTGTAGGCGCTTGGCTCGTCCTTGGGTTCTGGCTACCGATCCCAGTTCCCAGCGTAAAAGACCTCGAGAATGAAAGCATGGTGCTAAAAGTCGATGAATTGGCTTCCTTGGAGGCTCTAACAGCCCCAGTGGTGGATGAAGCGAGTGCTAGCGGCGATGTGGTAGATGTGGAGGGGTTGACGGTTGATATAGTAGCTGCTCCTGGACCATCCCCAAACGCTGGTACGCTGCCGACTTGCTTTGAGGTTGCAACGCTTGTGCTCTGGTCTTGCGAGGTCGAAGTGAGATATGGTTTACTCGATGGCAGCGGTACTGCAGCAGATGTCGATGTATGAGAGGATGTAGAGGCAGCAACTGAAAAAGACTGTCTCGTTTGGGTGGTGAAAGTACTGGGATCTATGGTAGCTGCTCCAGGCCCGTCTCCAAACGCAGGTACACTACCAACTTGCTTTGAAATAGATTCAGAGGATGTTGTAGAATCCGACACTGCCTTAAGTGGCCGACTTGACGTTGAAAGCTTTGAGGAAGTGGTTGAGATTTGAGGTTGTAATTGAGCGACAGAAACCGAGGACTGGTTAAATGATCGGACATGTCTGTCAGACCTTCTTCGAGTTAGCTGTGTCTGAGATCTAAATGGGATACCGTGACTTACGGAACATATGGACCATTACGGCGAACCAGACCTGCTGTGGCCACATCAGAAAGTACTGCCAGCAGTGTGAAGAGTTTTGGTTGCATGGTGGAGTATTGTATTCACAGCAAGAAAAATGTGAGAAGACAAGTGTAGAAGAAAAGAAAGTAGAGAGCTTTGATTAATGATATGGTAAGAAGAATTTACGACAGCTGAATGAGAGGGATTATTTGACAAACAATGAATGGGGTCGGGCTACAAAGAAGCAGCAGAAATCTATAGAACAAGAAAGAAGAGTCAAAGAAAGATGCAAAGGGGGATCAATAGGTATTGTAGTCTTTATAGGATCACACAAGCCATTGCTCATAGAGAGATCTTGCTTCATCACTAACCCTAAAACGTCAGCATGAATATAGGGTAACAGAAACCAAGACAATCTCGTCGAGAGAAAGTCTTCACTCAGCGGTAACTGCTACATGCCTTTCCAAACAATGGCCATTATTATTGTACAACGACATTCTAGGGACTCGTATGTTTCGCGTTGTGGTAGCAAGAGCTCAAACTCACTCGAATGAAGCTGTGAAGAAGCTCGGGCGGCTCCGTTGCGTGGTTTCAGATTTCTCATGCGCGTTTCGGCGTTGTCATTGGTCCTCCCGGATGGTGTCCTACACTTAAGAAAAATCCACTGGCTGATAAAATACTCTCCCACGCGTCCTTTCTGCATGAAAATAGTATCAATGTCCCTACCTTTAATTTTTGCGTCTATTGATTTGGGCATCTAGAGACCCAAATCTTCGTTCATAGCTGGACTGATTCACCATCAGCCAATAAGTACGCGCGGAATAGTAATGGTCATCTTTCTCCCAACCTTCCTCTGGTTGGATGAACAACCTCAACGCTGTAGCACTATCGAGCTGCTTAGTTCTATAACCTTAAGAGCAACCGACATTGTAGGCAGTGGTCGTGTCTTGTGCCGGTAGGTACCGTAGCGATATTGATCCTTGAGCCTTTCAACACCCACTGAATATCAAGGAGCCATCCTAAGACCGAGGCAATTCAAACAGGATCATCGACATAGTCAGGCCTGGCTTGGGGCTGTCCGGGTTCGACTAGTAGAGTCCTTCGCTTGTTCTCCATTTGAGCCACCCAAAGAGCTGATCCAGCCGCGGTTGTGAGAAGAAACATCATACTGAAAACAGGAACGAGTTGCAGAAGTAAAGCTATGGTCCCAAACCATGTATACCGCAGTTTCCGCTGTTTGATGAAGGCATTCCTCTCTTTCTTTGTAAACCCTAGTAATTTGAAATACCTCCAATGTTGGAATGGTCCGGCTCGATACCCAGTCAGAATCAGGAAAATGGGCGTCCCGGCTACAGGTATTAGATTTAATGGAAGGAACATAATGAATTCAAGGATTTGGCGGAAGGAGAACGGCGAGTACACCGTAGATTCTGTAGGGTTCCCCAGTTGTTTCACTGGGTCACCAGCCTCAGGGTCAATGGTACGCGAACTAGCGACAAGATCTTGGTATCCTTCATTGACCAGAACAGCATCGAACACATCGACCAGGCACTCGTCGACAAAGAATGCTTCGAACAACAACGCTACTATAGCGGCACCTTCTCCTAGAACTAAGAAAGCCCCATTGATCCAGGCTAGGGGCCCATGGAATATTGCCAGAAAAGCTACCTGAGGGAGGTATGTCCATATGAAGAGGTTCGTCAATACGAAGAGTGATAGCAGGAAGCCCGGGAGGAGGCGGGCTCGAAGTAAAGGGTAGAGGAAGGGATGAGCGAAGAAGTAGTAAACTCCCTAACCCGGTAAGCGCAGACATCGTGAGGTTCAATGTAGCCATGCCTTGAAGGGGTAAAGCCATGAAGCAGCAGACACCATTTTGATAGGTTTACCGATTGAACGGAGACTCAGACGGTGGGGTGGAGCCATCGGCGGGCCTGATCCTCGTCCTCGTACTTCCTCAGAACTGAACAGATTCCTCTGATGCCCAATTGTACTACAGTACACTATTTGCAGAATGCTAGGTATTAAGGTCTGTTGAAGGCATGCCGGTTCCGACTCTGTTTCTACCCCAGTTGCTGGTTTCTTCGATGACGGTCCCCAAGTCCCACAGGCTATTAGTATGATATCCGTGGATTGATAATAATCGGAAGGGAATCAAAAGTGCTCGGATTGGTGCTTGCAGATCTACTCGTCAGTACGGAAGTACTCCGTACTCCTACGAGTACAGTATACTTCACTTCTCAGGCAACCAGTGTCGGATAATCCTTTTTCCGAACCGCCATTCGGCTGTGCGTGGCATGATCAGCAACTTAAGGTAGTTTCGCGCATGACAATGATGAGTAAGGATTGAGACCAACGATAACTTGCTGATATTGCTCGTCTTTCCGATATGCCAGAGACAAGATTCGACCCTGCCTCATCTAACTGTTCCAAACTGTGGCACTACTGCGTTGGCGAATGTCCAGCTTGCGGCTTCAAGGAGCGGCTAGCGGGACGGAGGACGCCCGGACGGGACGATGAGCTTTGACCGATAATGCCAGTGGATGCGGCCGTACAAAAGCTGTGATTGACAGAGCCCTCTGCGGCGGAGACTCACAGGCGACGAAGGCTTTGGACGGCGAGAAGCCAGAAGCTTGGTATGCTTAGGGCACAAATTAAAGGCATCCTGCAACGACGAGAAAAGCCGAGAAGACGAAGGGAAACCAAAGGCATAATGATAGAGAGTCTGATGCACATAGTATTGGATCTTGACCCATGGTGACGCCCGCCAGTCCCAAGCCTTCGCTGAACGCGATTCCTTACACAGCGTCGACTCTATAGAGCTGATCCCTCCGTGGTGCTCTCCTCAGGCGCGGTCTCTAAGGACGACTCTGACCGCAGGCAGGGCGTATACAACCAGACGATGAGTTCGGTGAAGGGGTGACTGGCGAAAGTGGTTGGCGCGGAGGGCTTGAAGAGGGAGGGCCGGGGATGAAGGCGCAGGGCAGTTGAGGGATCATAGATTGGGTCGTATGTGATTTACTTGAGTTTTTTCTTCTCCTTCCTAACCTCCCGGTAAGGTTTGCTTAAGGCCTTTCTACTTCATTCCCATATCCACCTTTTCCATGTCCATTCTATAAACCCCTCTCCCTTCAACTACTCAAAACTCACTCAAAACGCTCAAGACACTGTTACTGTCAAAGCATAGCTTTACATGACATGACTTCTTATCACATAGTATTACGATCAATACATATTGCTCCAAGAGTCGCACGAAGACCCAACGACCTATCCCATCAAAACCCCTCACAATCCCAATACCTCATCTATCCCAACAAACATCAATAACATACTCAGACAACCGGCACACCACAAATCCTTACAAATCACCACCTTTAGGCCCTCTCAACTGAATCTCAAAAAGCACAATCCCCTCCGCAAATCCTCCAACCCGCGAACCCCCACCACAACCACCACCGTAAACCAACCCTTTCCACACACCCCAAAGACCAGAGTCAAACACCTCTCCTAAACTTAAATATAACACCAGCTCAGAACCCTCAGTGCACAAGTGATCTCAGCCTCGCCCGCTGTCTTGGCAAACGGTTCTCCCAATAATACTTGTCAGAGCCATCGTATAACGCGTTCAGGGGTTGCACAACTCCGGAGAAAGTATTGAAGAATGACCCGTTGGACGAGAAGCGTTATCTTTCCCTTGAAGATGGGAATAGTCGATGAGGTTTCTTTAGGGAGGTAGTTATAGGGGGGGTTTGGGAAGGTTGATGCATTCAGCGGGCGTTTTGGAGGTTTGGGGCTTGTGACATGGAACAATTATTATTATCTGAAATAGGGTGGCCTGAGGGTCTTGAGAGATATGGGGGAGCTGACTAGGATCATGCTACTCCAGGTGTTCGATTACTCGATTCCAGTGGCTATTTGTCGATAGCGTGGTATGATTAGAGTTATGCTACTCCAGCCTTCAGGTGTTCGATTACCCGATTATTATAGCAAAAGGCTTGCAAACAATCTCAATTTGATAGTTATCCTATTCCAAGAGAATAAGAGATCCATTCGTCCACTTGAGTATCTCTACAGAGACCAGTTATTATATACTGACTTTTCCCCCCTTCTGGTGGATGACATCATACCTCTCGGTCAAATTTCTTCAATGCTGCCCAGCTACCAGTTACAAGTTACGAGTGCCCCCATCAAATCCCCCACCTGACCAGGAACAACCTGACACATATCGTTGGGCGCAGGAATCTGGGGCGCCAAGACCACACATTGCACCGGCTTCGTCCAGCCAGGACAAGTCAGCGTACCCGCTTTGACATTACTTGCGCTGCGGTACAAACACCCAGTCATGCCATGAGTCCAGAATGCGGGGATTTGACCCGTGGGCAGGAACGCCCTGTTGCCAGTAAAGGGGCAATCCGCGATTGCGACAGGTTTCATTTTGTTGTCGCAGTAGTCCATCTGGGAAAGCGGATCCGATGCACTCCAGTCGTATACGCGGTATTGTTGGATAGGTGGATTGACAGAGTTGGAATTGTAGAACTCGATTACGATACCGGCTGATGGACCTGCGGGGGGGCGGATGTCGACGAGCTTGGGGCGGATGTTGACGAGCTTGGGGCGGGTGTCGACGAGCTTGGGGCGGTTGTGGTAGTTGGAGTTATGGAAGCACTCGCGGAGGCAGGCTGAGTCGTTGAAGTCGATGAACTGTTACGCGATGCCGCATATGCTTTAAGTTGAGCCATAAGCTCGATAGACCCAATTGAGCTTTGCGGCTTGGTTGGAGCCCTGTAGATGTCGACTTGTGTCAATGTTAGAAATGCGCAGACTTTAGACCCTTGGGATACCGTTGTGGATGAGCAGCACAGTGTCGAGGAACCGAATGTGGTAGTTGCAGCGCACGAATCTATTGTCGTGGCTGATCCTTTTACATTGCAACCCACTGTTGGAGTCGTCGCAGTTGCGCAAGACCACCATGGACCCGAAGAAGCGCAAGAGACAGTGGTAATTGTAGCCGTTGCGCTACTACATTTGTCCGAAGATTTAGTAATATCAGACTTCGGTGTCACAGTCGGTGTTGGTAGTTCGGGAGGTGGCGGCGGCGGCGGCGGCGGCGGCGGCGGTGGTGGTGGTGGTGGAGGAGGTGGAACAATCCCCTCAAGAACTACGGCTGGCGGAGGCGAATTGGTCGGCTTTTGCTTAGCATGTGAGGTCGCTGATTTAGCGGAAGAGAGCAGACTTGAGACGACTTTTGGCGGAAGTGCAGAAATGGTAGCCACAACGTCTGTTGTCGGGCCTTGCCTATCATTGGAAGGCACAGCAACAACGACGACCTCTGTTGTTGAGCCTCTTGCGTCGCTAGTTTGGATCACGGAAGTGATTGCACCCGCCCCAGACCGTGGACCGAGTTGGACAGAAAGCTGTGAATTAATAGCGGCCGCATTCGAGGTCATCGTCACCAGGCGAGGCGATCTCTTCTGTACAAGTGCTTTCGCTCCGCCATCTGGAGAATCGGTGACAATGACGCCGAGGGAAGCAGACGGATCTTGATGAGCAGGCGCTGCTCGACAGTTCACTATGAGAAGAAGGCTTACAACCAGCGACCAGCGTCCGGCCATATCGGCAACGGAGAAGGCGATGGTATGAGCCAGTAAAAGGGTGGATGGGAAAGGAATGAAGAGATATCGAGTACGACAAAACGTTGTTGATTGCTCTAAAAGGCACAAAAGGAACAGCTGCGCTTTGTTCAACTTTCAGTGCTATGATTTCAAGTATAAGAGGGCCGAGACAGGAGTGAACAAAAGAGCATTGCTAGTACATAGTGGAAAACTTATAGTGACTAACACTCAAGCTTCAATATTAGTATTACACCAGTATAACAACAAAAATCCAGTAGTCTAACCTCTATAGCGAGAGTCTCATCGACGCTGAGGGTCAGTAGAACCCTAAAGACCAGCCGTTCATCTCGGAATGTAAGTAGATAATGAGATATTCCATGATCGGGCTCGGTGACAACCTTGGGTGGACATCTGAAACTTAGAACAGGGCATAATCCACCCATATTAGAGAGAAAGGAGCTAAAAGGCAAGATACATCCGAATGACCATGATTTCGGTCATTGTCAATTTCTCATTGGGGTAATCATGAACGGAGCGAGATAGTACAGTAGTAGTATGCGTAAAGTAGTGGTAGATATACCTTACTGCCACTAAGATATTGCCGCTGAGAATGGGGGCGGAGAAATATTGCGGGAGGGAGGCATGTTTGTATTGCCGCCTGAGAGCTTCAGTGCACATGGCAGTGGGATTTCACCCAGACCAGAGAAGTAAGGTTGTTTCGGTATAGAAGCGAAGACCAACGAATATTGTCTAAGGCAGCTAAGAGCCAGTGAGGCTCGCAGAGTAGGGTACTAATACTACTACTACTACTACTACTACTACTACTACTACTACTATTACTATTACTACTACTACTACTACTACTGTGTAGTGGGTAGGTACGTACTCAATAATAGCCCGAGGCAAGTAGGCATTCGGTGTTCTCTGCACAGAAGAAGCTTCTTCGTTAATCGTTGTCGATCTTCATCATCGAATTTGTGGTGCTGTTGAGAGAGGAAGGGTACTCTACCGAATCAATAATGATATTAGGAAAAAGGAACATGCCCTGACAAAACTTGTCAAGATTAAGGTAACCTTCCCGTCTTTCGGGCCGTGTATATAAAAATAAATGACTCTACACGCGCACGAAGCGATTATTTACGGAATATTCGATTTTCCGCCCTAATTCTCTGCTACTCAGCACCAGTCGACGTCGAAAACACTGCAACGGAGACGGATTGTGTTCAAATCACCTTTGACGTCGACTTCTGCGCTTACCCACATTGGTTTCAGATTACGGAACGGAAGCACCTTACCTTCGAGTGCAAACTCATATTCCCTGGCTAGTATGTGGACCAGAAACAATACCTAATATAGGTATTTCTGTGAGAGAGATTGAACATCCCCCCCGTTCTTCTCTCTTGTTGGACCCGAATTCCTGTATAGAACACTCTGTACGAGCCTCTTATGATATTAGTGGTGTCTCATTAATGCAGGCTCATCTCCCTCAACACTCGTTGATTGTCTTGTGTCATTGCTCTATTCGTTCTTTTCACAGTGTCTACGGCCTGTAGGTGCTTTCTTTTACAGTTCCCACCGCTCGATGTTCGCCCTTTTTCAACCCGTTCTCTGACATCGTGCCATTTCTGCCAAATCATTGATATCCTCGATCGTCAGGCCATGCTTTCACTCACTAAAGTCTTATGTGCATGGCTGTTTTTGTGCACGCTCTCCACTCGGGTCGGAGCCTATTTCATCGATGATTCATGCAAACGATATCCCTCTTCAGGAGGACTCGTGGACAAAACCAACATCATAAAAGCTGCAATGAACGAGGCATTGCGAATGATGGTCCGCGCTAGTTTAACGATCAGGGAGGATGTGCGAATGGTACCCGAGAATTCGAGGTCAGAGTGCTTTTCAGGTGCCTCTCGGAATGATTTAAACGAGATCGCAAGTCAGTCCATACATGTCCGCAACAGAAGAGCGTATTCTAGCTATATCAAATACGCTCTAATGGCTCTATTCGTGTTCGACTAACATTACTGGTCATACCAGAGACATATGTAGTGGCTTACACGTCTCAGTATTGGAAATTGATTGATACTCCCGATCGAGACCATATCTCTATATTCTGTGGCGATTCAGCCTTCATTCCCATACCTGCAAAGTCACCATACGCTTGGATATGTCCCAAAACTGGTGTTTCCATTGAAGCCTCGACGCACGGAGGTGATAGCAATGCAAGAATGTGTGGAGACGCCGTATCTATGGCAATGACCGGGCGGGTGATGCCTCGCATGTTCGGAGACATCGTATGCGACGCGAAGTACCTTGTGCTCTGCGATCCAGCCCTGACTAGGGGTAGCTCGCCAGACTCAACAGAGAGTCAACCTGGGGTTGCAGCCATCAAGGCCTTGCCCGGAGATGCAGGGTTTTATGAGGGAAAACCAATTGAAAATGTCGCACTTGCAACTTGCCTTTCATTCACGTTAGTTCGCCAGGTCATGTTTTTAGCTCTACCGGGGTTCTGTCAGTGACTGTCACGAAGCTCTGTTGTCCTTTCAAACAACTGACGTTTTCACAGTTGACGACAGCGCCAATGCCCGCGTTGGCTGGGATCAGATCAGGTTCTTAGAGCCTCCTCAAGCAATGCGGAATGTCGATAGTTACGCCTATTACGCTCTCAGTATGTTTCACCTCTTACGTTACAAGGCCCCTTCTCCACACATAAGTTTTCAGTATCTGCCTTGATATCGTTAACCAAGCACCCTAGCCCAGCAAATCATGGCCGTCAGCATCCCTAATCCTGTGGAATGGCTCGTCGTTGACGGTAACTTGGTCTCCGTCGGCTTCTGCTTCATTGCCTCATTGGCTCCAAGTAATGTCGTTACCTGGGAACAAATTTATCCAGGTGTTGTACCATTTTATTGAGTCGCCTCACTTTCCCCCTCTATTCTACAGAAGAGACTGCAAAATTGGCGGATCTAAGGGACTGTCGCTTGTATACAAGAACTAGCGTCTGGATCGTGCAAGCAATGTATATACTCAGCATGAATTGCTCCTAATGACCATCCAATCGGAACGCATCTTACCTGATGACTTGGACACCCTTTTTCTAATTTGCAAGCACTTCCGCTCCGCCTGACCCATGATATTCAGGACCCACTGACGTCCACGTGCCCTGCCGTTCAGGTCTGCCCCCTCGTCTGTGAGATCTCTGACCACGAGTCAGAGGCTGCAAATGGTCAAACCGCTTCAACTCCCAGGTCATCCATCACCATAGGTATTATAGATTTCTAGTAACAGACACAATCATAATCATCAACAACATCTTCAAGATCAAGTATCGAATTTGCTCGGTGTCAACAGATCTAAACTCCTGATTCGTGGCTGAATGGCACATTTGATCGGCTGAAAGGGCAAGATTTTTATTTACGCTTCCTTGATGAGGAATGGAGGTCTTTGCAAACAAGGGAAAGGTAACAAAACGAAGGTTTTGTCCACTCGGGCTGATTGCTCGATAGGCAAATTCTATACAAATGATAGAACCAAACTAATATGTGAAATTGAAAGCCCTGGTGGTATAGTCCTTCTCTCTTGCTCTTTACTATCATCGTCTTCTTTCAGTTGCCCACTGCTAAAGTGCAATCCGATCTTCCTCCTGCGTTCCCTCCAATGCTCTACTCGAAGTGCGCATCGTCATCCCCTTCCTCCCATCATCTGGTCCTCATTTCACATTTCAATAACATGTAGAAAGGAACGAGTGTGTCCAAGCAAAGACCATCTTGCAAGAAATTGTAAGGGGAGAAAGAACACTAAGGTATTTGGTTCTGATACAGAGCAAGGGAAAAGTAACAGTGCTCGTGACTAAGATGACGTCATGATCTTCTCTTTCAACGTCTTTTAAAACATTGAAGCACGCTGACTGCATGCTTGTGCTTGGTTTGGATGTTTTTATCGATAGCTGACTTCTTCGTCGATTTATTCCAAAAATACTGATCAATTGAGGGCTTAAGATTGTAGCCACCAGGCTCATTGTTATTGTTACCTGGATGGCTCTCAGGCTGGCGATGACGGACAACTGGACGCTAGCCTACAGTAGCAAGCAACCTGAAAGATTGCGCCGGTTATCACGGATGATGGTTGAACTCAATGGGCCCTCGGGCACCAACAAAGTATACTAGTACATAACAGTCCTGCGGTTGACTCACAAGGGTTTTGGATTTGTAAGAAAATTCAGCATCAATTGAGGTATGTCCTCGATTGGATTTTCCAACTATGACTACTTGGGGGTACGGTGGACTACATATTGTCCCTTGCCTCACAAGATTATGATATAGCGGTGTGTACTCCAAGCCCCATACGCTCAGGACGATTGCTGATTGATGGTGGTGGGAAAAGGTCTGGTTCTTTGAAGCTATGCATTGCTACCCACAATAATATTCTTTCGTCGTCAGTACTGGTTAAGTTAACTTTGGAAAACTCTCTGCTATGGGTATAGACTTGGAGAAAGAAATTCGTAGCGGTCCTCGAAGCTCGGATTCGTCAAGCCGGCCACAACCAGAGAACAATACAGCAGAGCCTCAGGACGGCAGCACAGATGCTCAGGAGACGAAAGGACATGCTACTAGCAATGACAGCCCAATGGCCTCCTTTCAGGGGATCAGAGAAGTTCTGAGTCGTACGAGATCTCGCACGTCATGTGTTGACCCAGGGCCTCCTCCAGACGGGGGTTTGCAAGCATGGACCCAAGTGATAATGGGTCATCTAACTGTCTTCAATACCTGGGGTTATATCAATTCTTTCGGTGTATTCCAAACTTACTATGTCACCATGCTCAAAGAACCACCGTCTGCTATTTCCTGGGTTGGATCGGTCCAGAGTTTTCTCTTGTTCTTCGTTGGAACATTTTCTGGCCGTGCCACCGACTACGGTCTTTTCAGGATCACTTTCATTGTCGGCTCGATCTTCCAGCTTCTGGGTGTTTTCATGACCTCCCTATCGACCAAATACTGGCATCTTTTTTTGGCACAGGGTATCTTAACCGGTCTGGGGAACGGTCTTGTATTTTGTCCTACCATCTCGATAGTGTCCACTTATTTTAGTAAGAAGAAGTCGTTGGCTCTTGGTCTTGTAGCGTCTGGGACTGCCACAGGAGGGCTAGTGTTCCCGATTATTGTTCAGCAACTTCTTCCGAAGATTGGATTCCCTTGGACCGTGCGAATTATTGGATTCGTAATGCTCGCTATCATGTGCGTTACTCTGACACTTACTAAGCCAAGACTGCCACCAAGGAAATCAGGACCTCTGGTAGAATGGGCCGCTTTCAAAGAGCTGCCGTACGCCCTATTCTCAATCGGTAAATGCTGCCACTCGAAGAGAGAAACCAATGCTAATGGGACATGTAGGCATGTTTTTGATATTTTTGGGATTGTACTTTGCATTTTACTACGTAGGCCCTCTGTCTTTCGAGCCTTTTAAGCCTATCCCTACTTATAGACTTCTAGATTGGCTCCTTTGGCCGCAACATTCTCGGCAATAGTGAACAAGAATCCATCAACAACCTTCTGATCTTGAATGGTGTTGGCTTGGTCGGCCGTCTAGTTCCAGCTCACCTTGCGGACCGGTATTTCGGTCCTTTTAACCTCCTGGTTCCTTTTGCATTGGTCTCCGGCATACTGCTTTACTCCTGGTCTGGTGTTTCTTCTAGTGGTGGTCTAGTAGGCTTTGCGGTGATCTATGGGCTTTTCTCGGCAGGGATACAGAGTTTATTCCCTGCAACACTGGTAAGTCTGACAACAGACTTAAGTAAGACGGGGGTGAGAATAGGCATGGTTTTCAGTGTCATAAGTTTCGCTTGTTTGACTGGACCGCCACTGGCAGGGGCATTAATACAGCAAGCAGGCGGACGCTATCTGTATGCTCAGATGTTTGCTGGCACAGTAACGATCTGTGGCTGCCTCACATTAGCTGCGGCAAGAATCGCAAAGACAGGAAGACATCTAAAAGTCCGAGTGTGATTGAAGGAGTTAAGGGGCTGGAGATCGACTGGAGGAGTAAGACCCTGTTAATGGTGCATATAGAAACGTTTAGAAAATTATATTATGGAACTTGGGCAAGGGTTTGGACGATTTTGGAATGTAGATGTTTTGAAGAAGTCGGAAGTGTGTCTAGAAATTTAGCATCTTGAATTGAAACAACTAGAAGGGTTCACCTAGCACTCGGCTAAACCTAGCAGTCGGACAGCCCTATAGGGCTGAAAATCCACATTTCATATATTATTGCTGCCAACGTGTAATTCTTCAACATATCAGCAAAACGATGGCAGCCACCCCCCCTCACCCCCCCTATATCCTTCATACCTTCTGAAGATATAGAACTTTCACAGAAAGAGCGCATAACGCTTGCTCACGCCCGTTGGAACGAGGCCTCAGCAGTCAACGAAAATCCTTCCCAAGCAAAACTCGCTCGTCAATATGAAATACCAAGTAGTACTCTTTCGGATCGGATTCATGATCGAAAGACTGCTGCTGCACACAATCAGCAATTTCAAAGACTTAGCTCCGAAGAAGAAGCAGCTATACGTGACTGAATCCTACGTCTTCAGGTCTGAGGCTGATCTTCTCGTGTGAAGCAAGTACGTTCAATAGCTAAAGAACTACTAATAAAAAAGGGTGATGATAAGTCAGTCGGAGTCAATTGATTTCAGAAGTTTCTGAAACGTCATTCGCAAATCAAAACAGTATATATTTCTTCGCTTGACAAAGAGCGTGCTATGACTCAATCTTTTTCAGAGTTTAATGAATACTGCAAGAGTCATGAATCAAGAGATTGTCAATGAAAGAAGAGAGAATCAACGAACAAAGATATGACAAAAGAAGGTTAATTCCCTACTACGTCTAGATTCTGAGCTCTTTACTTCAAAATCTTCTTCTATTCGAAAATGAGCTGTCGTAATCTCAGCTCAACAAACAAAGATGTGAAATAGAGAGTTCAATGATCTACTACGTCTAGACTCTGAGCTCTTCACTTCGGCATTAATGACAGCAAGCTCTAGACAAAAGAAGAAGAAGCAGCTGATAGTTAGACTACGGATCAGGCAGAATCAGAAGCAGAATCAGAATCAGAAGCAGAGAAATAACGTGATATCTATAACTGATCAATCAGAACGAGGCATGCGTATCAGAAGAGCCTCAAAGAGGTTCTATTAGCTACGTAGTTCACCTAAAACGAATTGTCGAAGCAATAAAATATGAAATGTGGATTTTCAGCCCTATAGGGCTGTCCGACTGCTAGGTTTAGTCGAGTGCTAGGTGATTTGATTTGATTTGATTTATTTCATACATCCTTGTGACATCGATATTGGATCGACTCATGGGGGACACTATGCTATGTGTATCGAACGGACAAAACCCTCTGGGGAAGAAAACCGCTCGCCGGCTACACAGCGGCTGCACGCCGCCGAAACAATAACGCTGAGACTATGTACTCAGTAATGAACCTATAGCTTCTATTCAGCGCGTGACGCTCGAGTAAACTCTTACTGCGTGCCTGTGCTGTTTCTTTGCAATGCATCGTCTTTGCTCTGCTCTTCATTGATGATATTCTATACAACGATGTCTCGATCTTCGATCGCGAAGACCATGATTCTTTGCACCCGTGGTGCTCGTGATTGTAATGCCGAAACTGTGTTCTTTGCTCGATGATTGTCATTCATCGAGCAAGGAAATATGCGTGAAAGAGAGGCGCGTACGATGAGAAGGTAGAGTGTGATTGTATCAAATAATTCTATCCTGCTCTTGTCTTGTGTCACGTAGACGTTGATAGTTCGTGGTATAGATGTGCGGTCGCAGTCGTTCGATGCTTAGCTGATCGATAGTAGAGGTGCGTTCTGATCGCTCTCATGCGCTCTCGATTTTCCACGTAGATAGATGTATGACTTGACGTCAAGTAAAGAAGGTGGGCTCAAGCCTTCTCAGTATATCAGCGTGACCGACGGGTCACTACTCCTTCGAGCACATGTAGTCACAAACTCAAGGCTCATCATCTGGTTCATCTATTCTACCTGATATCTTTTCATCAATTACTCGGCAGCACTGTCGATGTGGTGAAGACGTTTCGATACCGACGCAGCCGACGGGTCGCAAATCCTTCGATCACTTGTAGTCACGACTCTCAGACTCTTCACCTGAGTCGACTATTCTACTAGTAGTATCTTCCCATCTCTTACTGACATCGACATGTCATTAATCCTCTTCGTAGATCGGTTGTGGCTGTTAGGAGGGGGTGTTGTCGCGTGGGTGAAAACTCTGCACGACGGCTTTCCTGGCCACGCAACGTCCTAACATCGTTCGAACTGCGTCGGATTGAGATCTCTTGGCTCTTCTGACTTCTATTCGGAACAGAATAGAATCAAAAGGTTCGTAGCCGGCACCACGTACAGGTGAATCTCGTTGCCAGCCCGAGTGCTAGGTGAACCCTTCTACACTCAACAAGGCCCAGAATCCGATGAGGGATCACAAAATAGATGACGGTTTCCGCTATGAGGTAGAGAGTATTCTTTACGCACGGTTACCTGCTCTCGTACAACGGTACAATTACAGCCTCAATTTCTAGCGCGCTCGCTAGGCTGTAAATCTTACCATCTTACGGAATTAACCATCGACGATTCATATCCGGGTGCTGTCAACTTCCAAATCCTCAGCCAGATGTAGCTTTCATGCATTGTCGAGCACTATGCCCTCCTTACGGCAACGTACTAAGATTCAACGCCCAGAACGGCTTTCGCTACAGCCTCGAACAGTCGCGATGGGTGCGCGTTGGATACGACCACTCGTTTCAAACAAGGGCTGCGGCTGTAGAAAAGAAAGGCCCAGCTTTTGGGTCTTTGGAAAATCAAGTAGCGTGGGCAGATAAGAGGAGGAACGTCATCAAGACCAGGCTTGAGGATAATAAAGACATCTACATTGATGATCTGTCAGCGACACTTGAAGCCCACAGGGAGAGCAACAGAGCCTTGACCATACGGAGAGTCGAGACCGTTTTTGATGAACGTAGTCTGTCTTTCCTGAGGCCACTGTCTCTTGCTTTCCGAAAAGAATCCCCAGCAGAAGAACTTGAAAGTACGAACGTCCTTGGAGGTTCCGGCTCGCTAGACGGTTGTCAACAAGAAGGGAGCCAGCAGATCGTAGCAAGTGAAACCGACAGAAACGAAAGAGCTGGCGCCGGCACCGCTGACAATCTACATGCCAGTTCTGGGCCATTAAAAGCTTGGCAGCATTGGCCTGCAGATTCTATTCAGTACAAAGATATTTTGGGAATCAAACCCAGCGATAAGGTCACCGAGCCTTCCGTGCTAGAGTATGTATCGCTGAGTCCTAGACCATGTAAATCATGGCTACTCAAGGGGAAAGTGCTGCCAGACGATCTCCAATGGCCCTGGCTTGCTTATGTGGAAGGCTACGAGGGGGACGGTCCTGAAAGGTTTGTTCACTCAATCATGGCAACAGTGTCAATTTTGATCTTTGAACTTAGGCTACAAAAAGAGATCAAAGCGTTTGAAACGTACACCAGACTCACCCCGTCAGAAAAGTCAGCTTCCGAGGCCGTCATCACGGATGTTGAAGCTATGGTCGAGCAAGCATTCCCCTCAAGTACACTGTCAGTGGTCGGTTCTCACCGCACTGGTCTTGCAACCCCAACGTCCGACATTGATTTCTCACTGTCTCCGCCATCCCAAGAGGAAGGAAGTCATAAATCACGAACCAAAATTAGAGAAGTCAGCCAGAAAATCCTTCGCGGACTACAAAGACACCTGCACAAATCCATGTCATTTCGAGAGGCCGAGTTAGTCTTTGGCAGTATACCGATCATTAGGGCTACACATTATCGCACAGGGCTAAAAGTCCAGATATCGACCCAATCTCCAGATCGATATGACCGCGATTTCACTGCAGCATACCTTGCAGAGTTTCCTACACTCCGCCCTATATTCATCGTCCTTCGCTACGCACTTGAAATGCGCGGCTTGAATACCCCTTTCGAAGGCGGTCTGGGTTCCTATTCCATCTTTATGATGATTGTTGCTGCTCTCAAGCAAGCTAGCGGCCAACATGCTCGTGACGATCATGCCAACCATCTTCTTCATGTGCTGCACTTCTACTCCAGTGCAGATCTATATGATGTCGGCTTCTGTGTCGACCCACCTCGCACGTTTACAAAAGCAGGCAACAACCTGTTTCCCCTTAATCACCGCAAACCCTATTTGCTGTGCCTTCAAGACCCCGCCGACGCCGCTAACGACCTTGGTAGGAAAGCCTACGCCATCAAACATGTACAACGGGTTTTTGAGCGGGCGAGGGTTGATATTATGGAAGATATGCTTGCATGGGAACGCAAAACTGTTGAAGATAGAAAAAGTATTGAAGGGGGCCTTCTCAATCGTTTATTGCGCGCGAACTACGAAACTCTTGAATTTGGAAGAAGAAGAATGCACAATTCTGTAACCGCAATGGTAGATATGAACTTCAAGCTGCCAATGGAGCTCAAAGCGCCAGACTTCTCTCGACTGCTCAGTTTGAAGGGACTGCGGAAGAAGGGGTGGGCCGACGAGGTGAATGCAGAAAGGAAGCGGAGGGGACGGCAGAAGCGTGAAGAAACCGCGAAACGGCGCGCTCTTCTGGTGGAGAAGAGAAACGATGAGGCGAAAATACTAGGAGCTGAAGAGTGAGGAAGCATTTATACAGTGCACTCATCTAGCAGAGTGAAAGTACGAGAATGGGAACGATCAGAAGTTTCCCAAAGCAGCCTGATGATGGGACATTGAATTCGGAGCGTCCGGGTCTCAGGGAACCCGATTGAGCAAAGCCAGACTAGAAACATCTTGAGGCTTTCGGAGCACATAGGGTATAGTGGCAAGCTTCAATGGTTTGAGGAGTCCCACGGAATAATCAAAGAGCGATATTCGAATCCTGCACGCCAAACCTCGCTCTACCACTGATCCCGCCCAACTCCAACCAATCCTGCTCCCTTCATCTACGGAAACCCTTCAAGCCTCCATTGGTCTACAGCATGAATCAACTCAAGGACATCCCAAAGCATAATCAACAAGCAACCATCTATCACGTCCCACGACACCTAATCAGACTGGCTCGAATCATGGAAACTCCCTAAATCTACCTTCACGTTACATAAACCATCCCCACAAAATTGAAACCTTATGCGAAAGACACGTAGACTGAGAGGTGTCACCATCCCATCTCCTGTCTCACTCTCGCCTCATCCCTCATCCCCCATCCCCTGCACCTGCCCCTATCTACTTCAAACCCTATCCCATCCCATCCCATCCCTTCCATACCTCTAAACCCCATCCATCCCACCCCACCCCATCCCACCCCATCCCCCATCCACCCCTCCCCACGCCCCACAAAAGCCCTCCCTACCTATCCCCCCAACTCCACCACCACCTCCACAACCCCTCCCGCTCTCAGCACACTTTTAATCTCTCAAAAAAACTAGATACTGGGTGAGTCTCTATACTATGTATGAAATTGCCAGACTCCCCATCTATTTTCTTCGTCTACAACTGTAGCCTCAAATCTCCCTTCACGTCTAAGCATCCCCAAAAAACGGGCACCTTCATGTCCGCCTCCTGCTTTTACTCTTTTATCCGTCTTTGGCTCGTAACACGAATCGCAACAACAGCTTCACAGGAGCGTTCCTCGTTACATTCTTCCTATGTACTACTGTACAGTAGAAATCACTAGGATGCAGTGGAACGAACTTGTCACGAAACCATTACACTTGAGCTGGGATACGGGATCTTCCCAACCCACCCATTCATTGATTCAATTATTCTACCGATGCTCTTCCCATCCCCTTTCCCCCTGTCTACCATAAAAATAACCTCCCGCCTCTCTAATCCACCCCACCCCATTCCCAAGCCAATCTCATGCACACACAGCCTGGGTCTGGGAAAAAACAATCAACCAAGAATGGCCCTCCCTTCCCCACTCACCTACCATGCCATCGCCGAAACCCCGCGAGCACAAAAAGCACCACACACCAAAAAAAATTAGGAGGAAAAGAGTAGCAGCACAAGCAAAAGCGCAAGCACAGGTATTCCGCCCTGGTTCCATTCCTCAGCTATGCCACACACCCCATCCAGCCTGCCTGTTTCCGCTTCTTTAACCCTTTATCCCCCTTTGTCCTCTCCGTCCGGCCTCACTGACCCACCTCCTTGGCCTCTGGCACGCTTGAATAATCGTTCCTCCGCATGATTCCCTCCACCGGGCCCAAAAGCCTCTGAAACCCATCCTTGCCCAAAGTCGCCACCTTGACTTCACCCTTACTGATCACACTGGCCGCCCTGGGCTTATCATCCAGCAACGCCAACTCGCCAAAATAATCACCCTTCTTATACCTCTTCACCGGATTGGGTCCCGCATCTTTCTTGTACGCTTCCGCCTCACCGCTTTCGAGCAAAAAGAAAGCTTCGCCGGGGTCACCTTCACGGATGATGGTGCTGCCGGCAGGGAATTTTTGGGTGTTGAGGGCGTCGGCGATTTTGGAGCGTTCGTAGAGGGTGAGGGTGGAGAGGAGAGGAACCTCTTCCAGGAAGGATTCGTACATGCGGCGGCGCTGGAATGCAGAGTCCATGAGGATTCGGCGGAAGGTCACCCGGTCAAGGGCCCACAGCGTACTATTGGGTTCGGTGCTTATGACCGTTGCTGCACGTGGTGCGTTGTACATTAGGGCAAGTTCGCCAAAGGAGCCGCCGGGGCCGATGGTGTTGACCTTGACCCCCATGCCTGAGGGTCCTGGCTCAATGCTACCCTTGTTGTTTACATATATGTCGAACTGTCCCTTCTCGACAATGTAGAAGTAGTCACCAGCATCACCTTGGGTGATGACCTTGATATCCTTTGCCGGGATCGGTTTCTCAACGAGGGCACCAAGAACGAGGGATGATTGTTCATCGTCGAGGTGTGAGAAGAGGAAGTTCGCGGAGACGGATGCTTTCAGACGTGCAAGTTGGTCGGGCGTCTTCTGATGGAAGGGAGGCTTCCAATTGTCGTTCTGGGCAGAGGTGGGGTTGAGGGACTCGGCAGATACTGAAGTGCGGCGGGCCATGCTATAGTTGCTTGGGAAGCTCTCAGCGACGGACTGAGGTGGTCTGAATCCAGAAGACGATTGAGGTGCGTTATTTGAACTGGGACCGAAGCTAAACGAGCTGTTCCCGTTGCCATTACCACTGAACGGGCTACCTGAGGTAGGACCGGACGATGAGACATGTTGTGGGAAACTGGTGCCTGTGGGTGAAGCAACACTTCCGCTCTCATCCTCTTCTCGTACATTCTGCATTCCTCCACCTGTCCCAGTGCTTCCGAAGCCACCACCGCCGAAGGGATTACTGCCTGGGAACTTGCTCTCGACCATCATACCAGAGGCCCCAGTGCGTGACGGTTGGAGTGATGAAAGTAGATGCTCTGTTCGTTGGGATTCGAGTCGCTTGTTGAAGAAATTAGCACAGAATTGCAGGATGTCGGTAGGCTGGGCTCTGAGGATTTCGCGGCTTAGGTGGTTGACTTCATTGGTATATGTGGATGGTAGCGACATTCGAGTGAAGGGGGGTTAGTTGATGACAATCCCTTGATGGGGAGGGGGCAGTGAATCGACTGGCCGAGTTGGTTAGTTCCCCACCGAACGACTTGACGTCGTTTGCCTTTCCCAGACGGGGGGGTGTTCCGTATGTTTGAGAGAACTCGTTGATCGTTTTGCTGCAGGGCGAAAGTACGCGGGAGTTCACAGACGATCCGACGATTTGCAAAGGGCAACTGGTGTTTGTTGGATGTTTATCGACAAAGCCTGCGGAAGGCAAAGGCTTCTAGCAGTCGTGAGTCACAGAGGGAAGCTACGAGCCTACGACTACAGTACGTTTACTGCCACTCTGACCTCTAATAGTCGAATATCTACTTTCTATCTACCAAGGGATTCGATCCCACAGCAATCAGAGTTCAGAGTTAATTGTTAATTTTTAGTTGGAGAGTGTGGGCACATCGATGATTGGCGAGATGCACAGCACGCTGCACAGCGAGTCGGCGAGTCAGCGAATGATGTGCGTGGATGCTTCCAGAAGCCTTCTAGAAAGTTACTGCTCTGGGTTAGACACATTCCTCGCAGTGAGGTTTCAGCTCTGGTACGGAGTATATATATATGTATTCGAATAACAGCCAAAATGAACGGCAGTTATATATCTATTCAATGAAAGCCTATCTTGGTTAAGGAAACCGCGACTTAAGCATCAAACCGCTGGATTGGATCCACCCGTCACCATTGTATCAAACACACCGTAATTTGGACCCACGGTTTACGTCTCCATGACAGCTGACAGCTGTTGGTGACCGACACAATCCAAAGGGTCCTCATCTAAATGATCCTGGCATAAGTAGGCTCCAAAACAGCACTTTGGCCGATAGTCGAACAATTGGTGACAGCGTAAAATGTTTGGATACAACCCCTTCAAATCAACCTATGAGACAGTTGGAGAAGTAGGACTCGGGTAAGATGGGTAAATCAGGCTCGAGGATGAGATTATCGAATCACTGCCCTTCGTCAATATCCGGCTAAGAGAGGTCATCAAACTTAACGACGATACTGCGACGTCGAATTTCGATAGTTCAATGGAGGCCGACATCCGGAATAAATGGGGCTAAAGGACCTATATCTAGGCTTGGATCGAACTTGTAACCACCTATATAGATATCTGTGTCCGAATACCAGGGCATTTTGAAAATCTCAGATTAAGGAAAAGAGTATTAGGCCTAAACTGGAGAAATCGAGAAGGAACCATTGGATCACAAAGCCCAGCCATGGCATTCAGGTACTCACAATTCCATTGACGATATAGTTTCATTGCCAAGCAAAAATCCTCTCTGTTCTTATTCTAGTGCGTTGTGCTGCTCATTGCAAGGTCAAGTAATCCTGATCTACATTGTAGACGACCGCCCATCTGAAACAAGCCTTCATTCGACTGACTTCCTCTGTGGATGTTGACCAACGACAATTCTCAAGGCGAATTGAAAGTGACGGTGGCATTCGGCGATCGTGCTGAAAGATAGTCACTACCATGTAACGCGCTGGCACCATGGAAAGGGCCGCGTAGAATTGCAGATAAATTCCATGATTGGTTTTGGGGAATGGAAATGAAGGCAGTGCCAAGAAGATCGTCACCTACTTTAGATTAAAGCGACTCTCGCTGTGGCTTTTTCTTGTCAGCTGTGATTTTCTCCTGGATTTGGATGATTGTCATGGCTACAGTACTTTGTTGTCAGCACCCCCGCATTCATGTCAAAACGCTTGCAGTTGTGGCTGAACGTGGACCCGCCCGGTGCCAAAACATCCAATTGCATAGATGCAGTGCTGACATCTGACCAATTGCCCAAATTAGGAATCTCTCGCTAGAACATCCTTGGGGAAATCTTCAGACTATTGGATGTGATATGTACCAGCCAGTGAACCTAGCTATCGAGGAGGATGGTAGACCAGTCTTTGATAGTAACAAGCATAGATGAGCAAAGTAGAACAACTCCTAGCTATTTCGCCTTCCAAGGAGCTGGGAAGCGAGATCAGCGCTGGGAGGCTGAAATCCCAGCAATGTGCGCAAGAGCAGAGTTTGTAGAAATGTATAAAGATTTAGGAGCATATAGGTATAGTAAGAGCTATAAAACACATCTTCTGTATGAAGAGTGGGTTCGAGATAGTCCACAATGTGGAAGGCTAGACATTGATGATCCACGTCGTACAATCTACGGCAAGACCTTATCGCAATGTAGTGTCAAATTCCATGCTCAGGACATCCTGTACGACTGTAAGGCTTCCACGGGACAACAATGAAGATCTATATAAGAGAAAGTGAGAGAGATGGGCGGCGAGGTATTGGTACGTAGCAATAAGACTCTTGGCGCTAGAAGCTGTGAGGAGGAAATACCCCATGAGGATTTGTCAGTCCCATCGTCTTGAACCCTCGACAAATTGGTCGTTTGCGTAGTTTGTGAAGCATCTTGGGTGCCCTTTACGCTTCATCGCCCATAACCAAGCTTCGTTATACTTTTCGAGATCATTATAAAGTTCGAGATTATCATAGTTCATTATTGCCTATTCCCTTCTCGGCCGGTCCTGAAATACGGGCATTGTACTCAGAGCCTGACTCAAGGTATTTCGTGGGAGATCCGTGCTTCCGAGAGCGTCGAACCTATCCTCGGATGTATCTGCTGTCAACATCACTCTGAGTGTTCTTAGACCGCGTGTCAAGCAGCCTTCCAGCCACTCTTCCTGAAATTGGCCATGGCCATCGTCAGAGAAGAACCAGTCCTCCTGGTTCCACCTATTAGCAGGGCCTGCTGTCTCAATCATATGTGGCTCATCCTCTAGATGACGTCGCATAAAATCATCTTCGACTTGATTCAGGTAATTTGTAAGTCTTTCTGTGAGGTAATTCCGTACACAAAGAAATTCTTCCAGCTCCCAGTCTCTCAGGCGTTGCAGAAAGAAACCTGACTGCTCTGCCGCAGTAATGTCGTCTTGACGTGAATCCGAGGTATAGAAGAGACCACCGTAGAGCTCCAAATCATAAAACGCTCTTGCTAGTCGGGAGTACTCTGTTTGTGACAGAGCAAACCCTGTTTTCGCTTCTGCTGCTCCAGGGCGGGGTCCATGCGGCGACAAGTGGGGCTTTTCAGGATGCAGAAATAATGGCAAGGCGGCTAATGGTAAAGTCAGAGGTGAAATACTCGACAATCTCATGGAACTGAAGAAGCGCCATTGAGGTCTCTAACGGTAACTCATATGGTTCTCTGAGCGTCTCTCGTCGGAAGTTTTCAAGGAATGCGAGCACCGCCGTTTATGCACGCGATTCTGAGGTTTTCTTGCAGGTGGGCAGTTTTGGGGGCATTAATACTGTCGAAGGCAAGAGGGTTTTATTCGACTTGCTTAAGTATCTTGGCAGGACCGCTTGATTCTGGCTTTCCATGTCTTCTTTAATAAGATATATTCGCGTACCTCTTTCGTGCTGCATCTGCTTGTGCTTCTATTGGGCTCCGCAACTACGCTACTCAGGAGTTGTTTCCGCCATGAGTGATAGGAGGTTTTCCAGCCGTGCAGCCCTACTTACAAATCCTCCTGTTACGGTGAACATTATTCTGCGGATAAGATCCGGGAAACATTTATCAGTAACAGAAAAGCGTTTATTCCCTTGGATGAGGACGGTTATAGAAGGGAGCAAAGCAAATCGTACCCACTAAGTTGCATATTTCATCCAATTTATTGATCTTACAATCACCATCATCCCTTCATTATCACTCTTGATCGAGATGAGCTTCGAGCATATGAACTAGCTGCATCGTGCGATCTTTACTGATCCGTGGTTTGAACTCTGAGCTTCACATTATCGTTCTGATGGAGGAGCCTCACTGCCGCCTATTTTGCGCCGTTAACTACTGTATCCAGTGTGATTGGCATTTCTCGGCGGCACAAACTTCGCGCAACCTGAACCGCGCACGCTAATATCTCTACATATACGCCCCCTAAGGTACTTCCTACTAGCACATGTATACGATGCGAATAGGTTAGCTGGGGCTTCCCATCCCTAGCCGTACGTTCATACTCAAGTTTGTATTCGCTTCCGATCCCTTTCCTTCACAGCACGGGAACGTGTCAATCGACAGAAACAGAAAAAGGATTAATTGGACGAAAGTTAATCGAAGGAAGATATGTCTACACAATGCGCGTCTGCGCGTTCTAAACATGGGCTAGCATATGTGGAACAAGGGCAAGCAGGAGCTGAGCCGACAACAACCTCTCGACGAGGAGGGCCGAGGGTAGATGACGAGGGAAGGGTCAGGGAGGGGGGCCGTAAGGGAAAGTGCGGAGGGGGGGGGGGGGGGAGGGGGGTGGGTGGCGGCGGCGAGGTCAAGGTTACCACAATGACGCTACACCACCCTCAGTGCGAAGGAGAGCAGACCCATTTACGGAGTCTTTATGACAGAAGGAACATCGGGCATGGCATGGCAGTGGCAGTGGCCATGGCCATCCCACTTTCATACTCTTACTTTGATTGAAAGAAGAGGGACGACGAATAAGCTATACTCACTGCACATTTAGAATCTTATATTCCGTAAGAAATTTGATATTGCGTTAGTCTGAGAGGAATTTTTGAAACATGCTTGTGACGTCAGAATTCTAGTTTATTATCATACCGACTGCTAAGGTATTCTCTCGAAAGAGATAGGTAGCATTGCAAAAGCACTTTTGATAATCGTATTTTGATACACCTTTAGCTCGATTGCTTTTGGGGGGGGCACAATTCTGTCCTCTTCTCTTGGCAATTCCGCTGAGGCGTAGATAAACGACGCTAATCTCCGCCGCCGAAGGCGATCACCAATTTCAAGCCCCCTCAATCTCCCTTACGGCGAATTTGTTGCACCATCTTTCGAACATACTGTGTACTAATAGCTACCGCTTACAAAACTTCAGTCTTACATTCAAAACGCCATCATAGCTTCCTCGGTCCCTTCATCGCCATCCCCTACCTCGCCCGCACTTCCCAAACCTTCCAGCGCAAACACTTCAGCGCAATCTACGCCCCGAGCATCAGATCGGAGAAGTATTGTGACCAATCAGCTTTTTCAATTTGCACTGGGATACCCACAGACGCCGCCGTATACAAGCCCAGAAATCGACCCGCTTGACGATACGCTGGACACTGACGCGTTGGCGACAGCTGACAAGATGGGGAGCTTCTTGTTCAAGTGGTATGTTCGATCTCTTCGTGGCACTGTCTTGGAGGTAGACACCTATCTGTCCCGTGTTGATGGCGCGGTCACTCAGCCTATGGCTCAGAGTGAGCCCTGCAATGTGCCTAAAGCAAACCCCCATTCTGCACAATGAAAACAGAGCTAACAGCTTCCGTCGACAATAGGGATCATCCAGCGAACGAGGTCTACGTAACCGGTACATTCGACGACTGGGCGAAGAGCGTCAGGCTTGAAAAGAAAGGAAATATTTTCGAGAAACTTGTTGTGCTATCTCAGGCGGAAGAGAATATATACTACAAAGTTGGTCCATTTTCTTTGGCAAGCATTGTGACACCATGTCTTCTCAGAAACGCCATGCTCTATGGCTCATCAAAAACCGGTGTCGTTAATCTCTGCCTCATTTGCGTGAATTGAAGATGTCACGTGCAGGCAGGCGTGGCCGCCATGTGAATGGCCTGGACCCTGAATAACCAACTACTCGGCTACTCAGCCCCTCATGCTGAACCTTCAATTCCGACCTAGTCAATACCTATCTCCCATCTCCCATCTCTCAGTCTTCCTCTTCATGCCTTCTTGAATCTTGGTAGACTTGAAAGTTCTACTTCCAGCACTCTTTAAGCTGTAGCACAATACTTCTCCACGATCTCAAAGACATCGTTCGGACACCCAGTGCTGTTACTAACACTGCATTTGCAATAGTTCGTTGTCGATGGAAACTGGACCACAGATCACACCGCCCCTCAAGAAAACGACGGAGCAAGCAACATAAATAACGTACTCACTCCAGACCGCATTACCAAGCCAAAATCTTCCTCAAGTGAGCCAACAGCGGCTATAATGTCTGGTGTTACTCCCCAATCCACCACAGCGAACCTTGCTGGAAACGTACCCAAAGAGCCATCCCGAGGAGTGAGCACAGGCTCATCTGACCTTCCTGGAAGTTTCCCAGAAACACCTGCCAAGGAGATTTCCGACTTCACTGTAAATCCTATCCCAGCCACTTCCGGCATTGGTAACCCGGTACATCTTGCGCCCGGCGAGAAGGTGCCCGATCCAAGCACCCTCACGTCGAATACTACATCCTCGACCGCCCATGACGATGTCTCTCTTTCCAAAGATGCTGGAGACTCTCAACGGGCTTTCGGGGTATCTCCGCTTCCTGCATCCTCTGGCATTGGAAACCCCATCCACCTACAACCTGGCGAGAAGGTGCCGGACCCAAGCACCTTCACAAACAACACCATCAATTCAACCGTGAGAACCGACAAAGAGTCTTACGAAAACAGTTCAGCTGTACCACAGTTGCCCGACGTTGTGACACCGGAAAAGGAACGCGAGGCCAATGGTGGTATGTTCAACATCCCAGGTCTTTCCAGGAATATGATTCCAGAATCTAGCTTGCCAATGGGTGGAGCGAGCTCGGCCGAGAAAGATCCAGGTTTCACTATCCAATCTGCTGGAGCGGGTACCACAACAGCTGCGCTTGCTGGAAACGTGCCGTTGGAGCCTCGAGGTGTCCCTGGAGTGGTTCGAGAAAGCCAACAAGAAGCAGGATTTGCACCGGAGGCAAGTGGCAATCGAGAAGCGGTCAGGGAAAAGACAGAAATGGAAAAAGAACTTGAGAGCAAGGTACCTGAAGCGCCGCCCATTCACGAGGGAACTCCACATATCCAGAGTGTTGGCAAACAGAGTACAACAGCTGCTCTTGCAGGTGATGTACCTCTGGAGTCTAGGGGAGTCCCAGAAGTCGTTCAGGAGAGCCAAAGAGACGCAGGCTTTAAACCCGAAGCAAGCGCAAATCCTGAAGCTGTTGCAGAAAAGACGGAGATGGAGAAGGAATTGGAGAGCAAAGTTCCCGAACAACAACCAATACATAGCAACACTATCCAGAGCGCCGGCACAAACAGCACGACGGCCGCTCTTGCAGGCAACGTGCCCCTAGAATCGAGAGGAGCCCCTGAAGTCGTACAAGAAAGTCAGCAAGAAGCTGGGTTTGCACCTGAGGCCAGCAGCAGTCCTGAAGCAGTGGAAGTGAAATCCGAAGTGGAGAAAGAGCTCGAGAGCAAGGTTCCCGAAGCACCAGCCACTTCTGAGGGGAGCAATAGTCACAATGGTGCCATGGTAGGTGGAGGTATCGCAGCCGGAGGAGTCGCGGCAGCAGCTATTGGGTATGCCGCATCGACGGAGAAGCCAACTGAAGGGAGCTCCCTCCTCGGCACCCGTGGCCTTCCACCTTCCATTCAACAATCGATCGACGACATGAACAAGAGCACACCAATCGCTCCTACAGTACCGGATGTTGTTCAAGAGTCAATAACTGAATCCCACCAATCACCAGAGGCAGCAGCAAGCAAGACAATGGTCGGTGAAAAGAGTGCGATGGAGTCAGAGCTGCTAAACAAGGTAAAGACTGAAAACGATGTTGGGGAACCAGCGCCCTCCTCTAGTGCTGCCTTGACAGAGACCGCTCCTGCCGCTACGAGTTCTACAATTCCCGCCGCCGCCACAGCCAAGTCTACTCCAGCGGCAGAGTCTTCATCTTCTACCGCTGCGACAGCTGCGGAACCCAACGCGAAGACCTTCCATGCTCCCCTCGCATCAACAGCTACCCCTGCCCAACCTCCCTTCCAATCATCTATGTCAAGTGCAGTCAAGCAGCAAGCCGCCGCCTCCGACTCCCGCGATGTCTCGCCCATGTCTCATCCAATAACGACCGGGCAGTCCCAACCCGTCGTTACTACTGGCGTAGGCTCTAGTAGCGCTCCTGAAACCTCAGTGGCGTCCCCCAAAGCTGCTTCTTCTCCCGACCCTGCTGCCTCCAAGGTTGCTACCTCGCCAAACCCGAGCACTGTTACTGGGGCTTCCACTACTAGCGCGTCCACGGACAAGAAGTCGAAACGAGCGAGTGGGTTTTTTGGAAAATTGAAGAGCAAGTTTAGTGATAAGGAGAAGAAGTAAACACTATCGTCTAAAGACTTTGTTCCAACAATACACGGGTGGCAGCTGTGTATTTGCACGTTTACCAAATTTCTATTATCGATAATGCCGGAAGCATGTAATAGCGGTGAAGCTGGAAGACAGTGCGCAGGGGGAGACTTCTACGGTCGACTGATAGAGGTGACCAAGAAGGGTATGGTGCGCTATGTGATACCTCTTTGTTCGCATTTGTTGGTATTATACCTACGTATTTAGTGAAAGGACTCAAATCTTCTTGAAATTTGGTGTCTCTGTTCTTGTCGTGAATGGTGTGCACAAGGCCTTGGGGATCAGGCATGGCCTCTGCTTCCTATCAAGCCCCACTGATATGGTGACGTTGAGACCTAACACGCTGTTCGCGCAGCTCCAAGGGTCTGCCATCTCATCCATGCCTATGGCTTAGGATCCTTACCCCCTCAACACCCTAATGACCCATCCTCTTTCTACTCTGCCACTGCACGACCTCTGTATCCCACCCTCAAAACCCCCACCATAACCTGTCCTCTCCAAACCCAACTTCCCCCACTCACTCGTCCCTACCTTCCCCTCAACGCCTCCCTCACACCCTCCTCCACCCCCCTAACTCCCACCTCCACCTCCAAACAACCCCTAACCCCCTCCCTCCACCCCCTCTCCAACCCCTCCACCTCTCCCCTCCGCCCCTCCTGCGCCCCCTTCCTCTCCCGATTCACCTCCGTAACCGCCTCCCTCGTCTCCACAAGCTCCTTCTCATAGTCGCGCAATATGTCCTCCAGCTGCGCGTTCCCAATCAGCCACGCGTTCTTACCAAACTGGTCTAGCAGCGTGAGTTGTTGCTGGCGGCTGGCGAGGTAGGCGGAGGAGGTGGAGGCGGCGGTCAAGAGGGTCAGGGTGGGGGTGGTGGTGGGGGAGGGAGGCTCGTAGTGGGAGGTGGAGATGGCGGTGAGAGGCTCTTTTCGTTCGATGCGTTCTTGTTCCGCTGCGGCTAGGTCTGTGAGTTTTGGCTCGTAGGCTGGAGGGAGGGAGGGGTGTGGTGGGGAGGTTGGGGTAGAGGTAAGGGCGGAGGAGACGAGGGCGTTGGCGGCGGCGAGGGAGGCGGGGGAGAGGGGGCGGTCGATGTCTGGGAGGTTGGGTTAGTGGGTTCTTTTACGGGGAAGGGAAACGGGAGGGCGGAGATACAGGGGAGGGAGTCGTGAGAATCTCTTATTAAAGGCATTGGGATGTTGTCTATCGTGGGAGACAAGGGAGCGGAGCGGATCGAAGCATGCCCGAGGGATCAGAAGATCGAATGCGCGCTAATACGTTTTTGGTAGGTAGAATGAATTTGGGATCATGTTCAATGAGCATAAATCTATCTACAAAGAGGGAGAGGAAACACGTTATCGATTCAAGGACCTTTGAATGCCGACTCATGGATCTTTGGTCTTGGACTTTACGGCTCCGAGGCGCTTATTCGCAACAGTTCTCAATTGCCAGTCCGAGGGTTCAGTTGAAACTTCACCAGGTAATCGTCTAGCTGATCAAAAGGGTTTTGCTTCTTGCCAAGTCGATTGCTGTTGTTGTTATGATGGGATTGACGCAGCGGATTTTCCAACAACCAATCGGTCCCGGAATAGCCGCCAACATCTCAACACCTACATCCGTAACTACTCTCAACTGTGGTAGATATATTGTACATAACCTAATCCTCAGCTCACAGCTGTGGACCAAACCCTATGATTCCTAGTTCAGCGGCTGTGCATTATCGAGTGTTCCGAGTGTGCAGTAGTATTTCTCTCATATGAACGCCAATGTTGCAGGGGTTGAAATCCTTCGCACGGAGACCCCAATCAGAATTACCAGCTGCGTTTCCACTATGAAGCTAAATTGCGAGAAAATGCTACTTGCCTTTATGAAGCTACCAAGCGCTCTGCGTGCATGCACGTAACGAGTATGGCTTCCGAGGCGGCACTGTTGCTCGCTGGAAATATCGGGATAATCATATCTTGGGTTACGGTTTCCATTGATTAAGTTCCCATTTGATCTTCGATATCTGCAACCAGTATTGAAAAATGAGGTCTATCCAGCCTTGTATTTCTCCGCTCTTGCGTCTGTTTATCTCTCTTATCCTTTTTCCATCAGCAAATGCTTCTTGAACTTTGTACAATCACAATCCTTCAGTCCGGATTCCCATACGAAATAGAACTTTTGGTGGCCAATCCTCGAGACGGGGTATTGCTCTCTCAGTCGGCAGTCCAGCGCAGAACTTTGTCCTTGAGGCATCTGGGTCGGTCATCGTCTGTTCCCAACGCTTCGCTTACGAGTGGTTCTTTCATCTGACAACCTCTAGACGATTGAATAACACGTATCTTTACGATAATTATAGTCCCTACTGTATTGCCCCGAATACCGATACGCAGGTCCACTGCAACGCCCAATCTGGAGGGTGGTTTGAAGAAGCCAGCTCTACATCTTGGATTCAAGCTCCTCGCCCAGGAGCTCTGCCTATAGCGGCAGAAAGCTCATCTGATCACGCAAACGATATTTTTGGCAACGATACGATATATGTGAACTCTACGCTGAATATTACCGGGTTTCCTTTTGGACTCAACCGCGCTACAGGCGCCGCCGTAGGAGACGCGATCAATTCCATGGGTCTGGGAACCAATTCGATTCTTCTTAATGCGTTGATATCAGCCAAAGCCATAGCTTCTAGAACATGGGGATACTCTCAATGTTGGACGGGCGCGGAAGCAGAAAATCAGGTGGATGGTAGTCGAGTACTTGGTGGCTAGGATGCTGCAAAAACCAAGGGCAACAACGTCACCGTTCCGTTCAACAACGACCCGCATTGTGTGTCAAATTTAGTACTAACCATCTCAGACACAAAGATGAACCTTAAGAACGGCTCAAATCCCAGTCTCCTCGGCTCATCAGCGGGTACTGCTCTGCAAGGCTGCATAGCCCCTGATTTCCCTCTCATTTCATTATCAGAAGATATATGGCACTCATTCGTCTCGATAGCTGGGGTTACAGAGGCTGAGCGTGCCTACGGTATCAACTATCGTGGAATGCTGATATCAGCCTTCGGAGCATAGGCAATGATTCTAGACCTGATACAATAGTTCTCAGCTAATTTTCTCGGGCAGGTACGATAGCAATCTGACCATATCTTTATTATCAAGTCTCAACATTACAATCCCAAACCATCAACTTGTCGTCCCAGATTCCGGAATAAATGAACAGGGCCAACCTATCATTTACAATGAGACAACCCGCAATGTCTTGACTGCGAGCCTTACACTCCCCAACCAGCACGACATGCCGATACTTGGTCGAGCCTTCCTTACTTCAGCATACCTTGTATCTGACAATGATCGAAGTCAATTCACTCTTTATAGCGGTAATCCAACCACAAGCGAAGACTTGGTTGCTATTCAACCAGTTGGATGTACAGAGCAACAGTGGGATTCGCCCACTCCTTCTTCCGGGAGTAACGTTACTTCTTCTGGGGGTAACGCCTTGCCGAGTAAAAGGGGACCTCCCAAAGGAGCAATCGTTGGTATTGTGGTGGGTGTGGTGGCTCTCTTTACATTGATTACACTAGCAAGTTTACTAGTGTGGAGACGAAGAGCGCGACGACGAGCTTTTAACAGACAAGGGCTGCCTGCGAAGAGCGACAACTCCAATAGCTACTTTGGGCACTCCAGCCATTTGGATAGGGGACAGTTTATGCCAGAGATAGCTTCAGATCCAACAGCCGCTTCAGGAACTGCCTATTGCTCAGCATCCGTCATACACCATGTCTCCGTACGAGATGCCGGCAAATCGTTAGCACCACGAACTTCTCTCCGGATAATGATCCATTGAGCATGCCGAATTTCGCTGTTTGGAGCAGTAATGCGTTGATGAAGAGGGCCATGTATTTTGTGTGGCCTTGAAGACGTTCCTGTATCAAGCAGCTGATCGACTTAGGTTTGTACAATCTCGTAGACTATCTTCAGCACTTCAATTCATAAACGACTCTTCCAATGTCATTTACACCATGGGGTCCTGGAAATATAATAGGGCATACGGAGAGCGAATAAGTAGAGGCGCGTGAGTTACGTGACGAATGCCAAACTATATTTCTTCGCGGGGATATTGTCGTTCTGTTCGTTGACGCTGAATAAGACCACCACGAACCAAAACCATAACTTATATAAAATTGGACCCAATAGACGTACACCCTCTTTCTATAACCACGCATCCCTTTTCTGTAGTTACACAATTCATACCGAATTCAATAGGGTTCAGAAATATTGGATACTTAAATTCATACCAGATTCAGCTGAAAGCATATGTATCTAAAAGCCTAAATTTTGAGATTGCCAATCTCTCTCCGACAGAAAGCCGAAAAATCGAAATTTGCTTCATCAGTTTGTTCCCTCCTAGTATCACATATGAAGCGCCATAAATAGCTCTTCGTCTCTTTGCACAGCATGAAGGAGCAGCAATTCGCTGGCGAGAGCCCCGAGCTGCTCATCTGCCGTATCCTACCCTTCTGCCCCCCTTACCTTGCTGGCCCTTGATTCATCCTCGCTCATCTCGTTCGTGAGCCTCTGTTTGCAGCAGAGGTGAAGGTTTAATGACGACGGCAAGAAAGTATGTATGCGTAGAAATAGTAGAAGGAAGAGCATTAAAGGTTTGTTTGGGGGAACGGGGGGACGATGGAAAAGGGGTGTACGCCTATCGACTCCCTATAACAAAGACCAAAGAGAGCAGGAGTTCATTCGTCGAGATTGAGGGCTTCGTATCCCCAAAACCATCCCTTCAAGCCAGACCTTCCCCTTACAAGCACATGCCCCAAACCGTCCCCCACCCCTTTCGTTCACCCTTCAACACTCACTCCTCCGCCTTACAGCCCACGTGGGCCGGAACCGGAACATCCTTCTAAGTGTCTGAAAGTGAATAAAAGCCCCCCCTGAGACAAGCGCTAGCGACCCACAACAATTCAAAACAATCATTCTTGTTCTTCATCTTTCCTCCATCCTTCATCCTTCACCCTCAACCTTTCATTCCGCAACCTTCAAAATTTCGACCAATTCACTGCAAGTAGGCAGACTGCAATAGCTGAGATAAAAGTAAGTCAATGACTGTCTAGTTTGGCTTGCAGAGTCCTTTGTTTAGCTTGGAGGTGAGGCGTGCTTGGTGGTGCATCCCAAGTTGAGACCGAAAGTGTGTTGGTCGTGGAATTTTCACCACCACAGACATACCATCACACTCTTTAGCACAGCTTCTTTATTGCTCTTTAAGCGTCTTCATCTTCCTCCTCATTGCTTCTTCCTATCACACTGCTATCACCTTCGGTCATTCGAAAGCTAATCAACGGTTTTTTCAGAACCCAATCATAAAACCTACAAATCTAAACAGCAAGTAAGTCAGTGTGCTCTTTCTTTATCTTCTCAAGCGTACTTGTATCGATCGCGTTGTCATTCACTGTGTTGTCCTTCTCGCTCCTCAGCAGCAACCTCACTGCTGCCATGTTTTCTCCAATTTCTGATTCTCCGATTCTTCGCGTCTTCACGCGGCGAATCTGCATTGGTTGTAACCTGTCTGGAGAGGCTGAGGTGCAGTGCATCCGATGGGCATCTTGTCCTTCATGCTCACTGGTGGCACGCTCACTGGCGTGCCCTTTGAGCGCTGCTTCCGGTTCTCCTATTCATCATGTTTTCACGTAGCGATTCTGCGTTGTCTGTTTGTAGATTTCATCTACACTCCTTTCCGCTCGACGTCGTCCCCTTCATGCTCACCAGCACGCACTCACAGGCTGCCTCTTCTGACGGTTGGTTATTGATCCAGACTAACATTTTGAACATTAGAAATCCCGAACTTCAAGATGAAGTTCCAAACCCTTCTCCAGGCCTCCGGGCTTGTCGCTCTCTTCTCCGGCGTCCTTGTAGGCGCTGTTCCTGTTGACGAGATGGGCATCTCCAACATTGAAGCTCGTGAGGTGACAGCTGGTAAGTTCATCACCATTCTCTCCACTTCAGAATACCAGCTGATCCCCTTCCTAGCTGAGGCCTATGGCTTCTCCGCGCTCTCCGGGCGTAAGATCAAAGACGTTCCCTACCTCCCCTTCCAGGAGGTACTAAACAACGCCTCCCTCCTGTTCGCGAACCAACTCGTCGGCTCCGCAACCTCTCTCGAGCAGCTCGTCGTCTTGTGCCACACTTTCGACACCTCCCGACTCGCCACCGAGGGCTATAACGTCACCCTCATCAAAGATACCATCTGCGAAGCCTCCAAGCTCCCGGCCCTGCAGACCAACGCCGAGATCAAGAACCTCACCATCCTGTACAACACGTACATTTTCGAGACACAGCTCAACACCTCTATCAACGGCAACCACTTCCTCGTATGCGACTTCTTCGACGTGGTCGCTGCGGGCACAGTTGGCCTCAATGGCACAGATGTCGAGCGCGCGTTCCAATGCACGCTCCCCAACGACGGGCCCTCAACCATCACCACTTCTTCATCCTCGTCCAGCACTACCACCTCAACCACCACTCCGCCCGTTGTCCACCGTGTCGTCGCTCGTGCCGCATACATGGTCCCACCCGGCTCCCCAGGCCCAGGGTACCATTACGATCCCACTCTGAGCATCCACATCGACGCGAGACCGGAGACCAAAGTGGACAAGCGCATCCAGATCCAGCCCCAGCCCACCGAGAGCACCACGCACCACCGCTTCCCTGGTGCTCCGGTTGTCACGCAATCCCCTGACCTGGCTCATGCGACTCTGCCTGCTCACGCTTAGGCCACGCTCGTTGTGGGTACTTCGATGGATATGGTTGTTGGGACGTGTGCTTGCGTGAGTTAGTTCATGTTGCACGGCTTTTGTTCATGCGATGGAACTTCTAGGCGGAAAAAGTGGTTATTCGTTGATGTTTTTCCAACCAAAAAAGATCGTAAGAGATACGCTTTGAATATGCTGCGCGCTGAGGTTGGCTTAGTGGCGAGAGCTAAGTTACCTAAAGGTAGATAAATTAAGAATTGTTGCTTGCTCACGTGTTGTTGACGTTGACATGAGATGTTTACGCTCAAAGGGATTCACTGAATGTGTAGTGCAAATATGGGTGCTTAAATGGACAATGCTCCCTTTATGAGATAGAGAATTGGTCTACCTACTACACCCAGATCTCTTGACTATACCTCCTCCCTCGTCACTACAGCCAGATATGCCACAAATCCTCATTCAGGACTGCTCCTTCCTATGTCTCCGCCCGATGCCACCACCACCAAGGCCATCTTCCTGGCGAGGTATTAGCACCACTGTAATCAATACGGCCGAGGAAATCACAAAATCCCAACTATACTTAGGGTTAGCGAAACCTTCTCAGCATGCGTATGCATCCCACATCTCCTGACTCGTTCCAGGTAAGAAGGGCTGTGGTCCTGGTAGCGATGCTCCGAAGTGCATCGTAGCCATCCGTTGGCATCCCCTGGGTCTTAGATAACGCGCGTATGGTAAAGGCGGTAACATAATCCCAGTAGCTTTACCGTAGACCTTGGAGGTTGACGAGATGATATAAAAGCCGGTCATATCGAGAATGACAGCCGCTTTTTCAAACGGTATCGGTAAAAAACTCCAGCATCCCCCTCGTCTGCTCCGCCTGCTGCGCCAGCTCAACCTCTTTCCTGACCCTTGTATGCAGCCTTTCCATCAACCGATCAATGTCCAACGACTCCCCCGCATGGGACGCATAGAGATCGAGCATAAGCATGCCAATTTCCACGCAGACATTGACATACCGAGAGTCTGTGATGTATGTGCAGACCCATTTGAAGATGGGCTTGAGAGCGACATCGTCGCGCCCGGCCAAGGCTGTTCGCATCGCAGATCGATGACGAAGTGCTGACATCAGAGTAACGGTTGCGGAGAGGTTGCGCTTTTCTAGGACTTCGTCCAATGCGGCGGCGTATTTGCCCTTTCGGAGGAGGTGCTCCCATGGCTTTAGGCCCTTTTTCTTACCTCCTGCGTTACCTTCAATGATGATGTCTGCGCCCTCACCGGTGAAGTCTCGCCCTCTTAGTCGCTTCTCCCAACCTTTTCCTCGCTTTTTGATGATTTTCTTGTCGTGGTCGTCGATTTTGCCTTCGATGAGTGCTTGCATTTCTTTTTGGCGTTCACGCTCTTTGATTTTTTGTTGACCAGATAGTCTGGTTTTGATGGATACGATCCCTGATTGCATACCGACAACTAGATGTCTGTCCTCCTGCGTCGTGCCGGAGCTGATGACACTTAGACAGAGGATGGGCGATGGATACTTGGAACCAGCGACAACGTTCCAGCCGGTGGTTTCAAAGACTTTCAGGTGTCCGTCTAGGCCACCGCTTACAAGTCTGGTGTTGTTGGAAGCTAGACATAAAGACGTCACAGTTTTCTGGTGGTTCTGTAGCAATTGTAAAGGCCGTGCGGCAACTATGTCGAGTACGGAGATTTGATTGCCTGCGGCAGCAAGAACGCTGGTTCCTGAGGGCATTGGCAATACGCTCTCAACTGGAGCAGCATGTTTGAAAGTCATAACCGCCGACAATGGCGCTCGGGGATCCCAAATCTTGACTGTTTGATCGTAGCTCCCTGAGACTAGTAGGCTGGAAGCTTGCCCTGGCATGAATGCGGCTGTCCTGACGTAGTCCTGATGCCCAACAAAGGTCGTTAGACTGTTTTGAGAGGGAAGATCCCACAATCGTACTGTTCGGTCATCGCTTGCACTCATTAGGGTTGTAGGCTCGCTCGGCGAGAAAATTGTAACCCATATCGGCTGCTTGTGCTCTTTCCATGTTTTCAATATACCCCTGGAGCTAATATCAAAGACCTGAATTATGCCGCCCTCGTCCCCAACGACCATGACTCGGCCGTCGCGTCTGATGTCTGCGCCATGGGCGACATCGTTGAAGCGTGAGATTGTCTTAACGAGTCTACGAGTTCGGATGGAAAAGATTTGCACTCGAGCTCCGGTGGTAACAGCGAAGTGATCCGACGGTTGGGAAAGTGAATTCGAAGGAGGTAATGGATTTGAGATATGTGTAATTGGATTGTTGGAAGGCGACAGTGCTAGTAACTGGGACTTGAAGGTGCGCCAGTAGGTCTGTTCAGGCGTAAGAGTCGAAGGTCCAGAGGGCAGCTTCACTGGCTGTAGCGCCGTCACCGTTGCTGCCATCCTGAGATCTCCTTACGCTCTATGGTATCTGCGATGCCTCTATCCATTTATGTCTCCATAGTATCTCGCTCAACATTGACTCAAATAATTAATTCTCCCAGTGCTTCCGCGGCTGCGGCTAACGTTCCAGCGCTAATACCTTTTCTTACATCAGAAACATCAGCACTAAAGTATCTGACCAAATCTTTCTATTCTTATTATATTTCGAGCTTAATGAAATGTCTCAGTTCTGCTCGCTTTGTAGATAATCACACTTCAATTGAAAAACGACACTCAACTCACTGTTAAACGCGCTTTTGCTAAGATTAATGATGTTATGATGCAGACTTAAAATACGTTGATATTTCATTAATACTGTAAATTACATCTGGATTAGACAAGACGGCGCTCGTATGCTGCCTAGTCAGTCAAGGCTAACCCGAAGGGACTTAGAGCCCGGGGCTAATCCGAAGGTGCTTAGCCCTAGCACGTCTGAGATACCTACCGTACTGAGGCAATCCACGATGTTAGGTTGGAAATTGATTCAATAATTTCTAACGTTCATGCTAAGTTGCCTATGAACAACGTAACATTCAAAGACAGGCCTCATATTAAATGATGTCTGGAATGTGCTAGTGTATCCTTGTGTATCCTCGACATTTGCCCTCTCCATCCCAACGCCCGAATCTACGGTACTCGATAATCTTTCGGGCCTCGACTGGCAACCCAGGGCTGACGGTGTAACTAAGTTACAGAAGTCCGGCGCAAAGGTCGTTCCCGGGAGCTCACTCCGAGGATATATAAAGCTGTTCCAGAAAAACCCCGGACAAGTGCTATGGCCGCACCACAGCCTGGTTACCCTCCTCAGGGCCAACCTATCCATGACCAAGACCAATACCAGCAAGAGCAATATGGGGCAGAAGAGGGACAATATGCGGGAAATGTATCTCCGGTACAAGGCGGTCCTCCAGTGTCTTCTGCGGCAGCTCGAAGAAAGCGACAGTATGCCGGGCAAGCATACGATTTCGGTGCTGGTGCCAACTCAGCACTTGGTGGACAGCAACAAGGTGGGGGAGGGTATCCAGGTCCTCCTGGCACTGGATATGGAGCTCCTACTCAGCAGCTGCACCAGCAAGCCTACCAGCAGCCTGGTTATGGCGCGGACCATGCCCCCCAAGCCCCAGCAATGTCTCCAGGTTATGGGCAGCCCCCTGCCGCTGTAGGAGGATATCAGCCTCCGGAATCTGGGTATCCTACACCTGGCATTGCACCGGTCCCAACAAACGTAGGCGGGATCACGCAGGGTATGAACAGTCTTGGTATGGGCGGGCAAGTTCAGCAGCCGCCGCAGCATATCCAGCAGCGTCCACTACTTAATCAATTATACCCTACCGACCTTTTAAATCAGCCGTTTAGCGTTTCAGAGTTGGATTTTCCGCCACCACCGATTATCCTACCTCCGAACGTGAGTAACAAGATTGGTGAAAATTAGCCACGTGTTACTAACTGGCTATAGTCAAGCGTAACCCCGTCACCTCATGCCAACTGTCCACCCAAATATGTCCGTTCGACACTCAACGCAGTTCCAACCACCCATTCATTGCTCAAAAAATCACGCCTGCCGTTTGCTCTAGTCATCCAACCATACACCTCGTTGCACGACGTTGAAGACCCGGTTCCGGTCGTTCCTGACCAAGTTATCGCAAGATGTCGCCGGTGTCGCGCTTACATAAATCCTTTTGCAGTTTTCCTAGACCAAGGCCAGAGGTGGAGGTGTAATATGTGTAATCTTACCAACGAGGTGCCTCAAGCATTTGATTGGGATGCAGCTACACAAAAGGCCGTTGACAGATGGTCACGGCCAGAACTCAACTACTCCGTCGTGGAATTCATAGCACCCCAGGAGTATATGGTCCGCCCGCCGCAGCCACTGGTGTACCTGTTTCTCTTTGACGTCAGTTATGCCTCGGTCACTAGTGGCTTGCTTGCAACAGGAGCTCGTTGTATCCTCGAGAGCTTGGATCGAATACCTAATGCTGACAGAAGAACGAGGCTCGGGTTCATGGCGGTCGATTCCGGCCTTCACTATTTTTCTATTCCTCGTGATGATAGTGGGAATGCTGAGACACAGATGCTTGTTGTTAGTGATTTGGACGAACCATTCTTGCCAACGCCTGCAGATCTTTTAGTTACGCTGTCGGAATGCCGGGAAAACATAGAAAATTTCCTTGGAAAGCTCCAAGAGATGTTCCAAAATACGCAGAATGGCGGCTCCTGCTTAGGATCTGCTCTTAGAGCGGGCCACAAGCTGATCTCTCCCGTAGGGGGAAAGCTCACGGTATTGACTGCAAGCCTTCCGAACATAGGTGTTGGGAAGCTCGAGATGCGAGAGGATAAGAAGATCTTGGGTACCAGCAAAGAAAGTAGTCTTCTACAAACTGGAAACAGCTTTTATAAGAGCTTCGCCGTTGAATGTTCGAAGAATCAAGTATCTATTGATATGTTTTTGTTCTCATCGCAATACCAGGACGTTGCTTCCTTGAGCAACTTGCCAAGATATACGGGAGGTCAGACGTACTTTTATCCAGGGTGGAATGCAGCAAGAAGTGAGGATGCAATTAAGTTTGCTCGCGAGTTCTCCGATTACCTTTCGGCAGAGATCGGTCTTGAGGCGGTGCTTCGTGTCCGAGCCACCACCGGTCTGCGAATGAGTACTTTCTACGGCAACTTCTTCAATCGAAGTTCAGATCTTTGCGCTTTCCCGGCATTCCCTCGGGATCAAAGCTACGTCGTAGAGGTTGCCATTGATGAGACTTTAACCAAAAACGTCATTTGCTTGCAAAGTGCGGTCTTGCACACAACGTGCAATGGCGAAAGAAGAATCAGGGTCATGAACCTAGCTTTACCAACGACCCAAGTTCTGGCAGACATGTACGCATCTGCAGATCAGGGAGCTATCGCTACCTTCTTCAGCCACAAAGCAGTCGAACGCGCCCTTGGAAGCGGTCTAGAGCCGGCCCGTGATGCATTGCAGGCCAAGCTCGTGGAGCTACTACAGACGTATCGGAAGGAGCTTGCTGGTGGTAACATGGGTGGTGGCGGATTACAATTCCCGACGAACATGAGAGGTCTACCTGTCTTGTTCTTGGGTTTGATGAAGAACGTAAGTAGCAGCATTGCGGGAACAGATTTCCAGAGATCCATCACTGACCACATGTTAGATTGGCCTCCGGAAATCCGCTCAAATACCCAGCGACATGCGCTCAGCTGCACTCTGCCAGCTATCTACTTTACCGCTGCCACTTCTAGTACAATACGTCTACCCCAAGTTCTACTCACTGCATGACATGCCCGATGCAGCTGGCTTGTCAGACGAGACCACTGGAGAGATCGTCATGCCCCCAGGTATCAATCTGTCCTCTGCGAATATGGTGCCGTATGGTTTGTACCTGATCGATGACGGTCAGACACAGTTTCTCTGGGTTGGTCGCGATGCGGTTCCGCAGCTTGTTGATGATGTCTTTGGTGTTTCGGAAAAGACCCAACTGAAAGTCGGCAAAACCACCTTACCCGTGCTGGACAACGATTTCAATGAGAGAGTCAGGGCCGTAGTGGAAAAGAGTCGGGACCACAGATCGAGAGGTGTGGGCAGTATCGTGGTACCCCATCTCTACGTGGTGCGGGAAGATGGTGAACCGGGCATGAGATTGTGGGCCCAGACCATGCTGGTCGAAGATCGAGCAGATCAGGGCATGAGCTTGAAGCAGTGGTTGGGCATGATGCGAGAAAAGGTAACGGGGTGATGAGGTCGTGCTATAACGGAACGTTACTGACGGAACCCGCAGGTTGTACAATAACGAACGCTGATAGAAGAGTAGTTGTACGTTCATCGCCACGGGGGGCAGAAGTTCTCCACGTGAGGTCTTGAGCATCTGGACTTTCCAATATAGGTAGAAAACTACAGGAACACTTATTAAATCCATCGATGCCTTTTTATTCAGCTCTCTGTGTAGGTTTTGAGTCTCTCCTAGGACCGGGTCCTACAGTAGGTGAGTATGTAGGTACCGTCTAAAAAGAGTCTTCAACCCTGACACGCCTAGAACATTTATTATTCGGTACGCTAATTCGAAGTGGGGGGGGGCTCCGGGCTGGGGGAGCAGCCTTATTCTATCGATAGCAGGGTTAAGGTATTGGGAGTCACCGAACCATTGTCAGTTGGCCAGGGACAAGCTGCAATTGCATTCATAAACCCCTTTGGGTGTCCATCCACACTTGACCAACAGTTAACACGTCTCTGGGGATGGCATTCCGCAGTAAATTGCCTCCGTATTGTTACCTTACCTTAAGTATAGAACGAACAACAATGCGGCGGTTACAGGGCCTAGTATTTCACAATGCTGAATCACGTTGCTTATTGGCGGAACATTCCCCACTACTACTGTCTACTGACTTCTCTATTGACAAACGCCCGTAACTTGACTTGGGATGTGCCAAAAGAGTCACGTTCACAAATCACCTTACATTTCAACTCCTGAGTCCTGGATCCTTCCGACCTGTTTGACAAGTTATAAATACATCGTCTGGGTCTGCTGAACTCGCAGCTATTCGCCTCCAGAAGCGCTCGACACACACTCGGTAAGCCCCCCCCCCTCCTTCGTCTGCAGGAACCTAAGCGCGGGTGAGCCCGAACCATCCAGGTACCACCCATGGCACTGGGCTGTGCAGGCAACGAGTGCTTTATATGCGAGAGCTATGTGAATAAGATGTGTGTTTGCGGTGTTTGAGATATACTGATTTGAGTGGGGGGAAGCCAGGACCGTGCTACAACTTCACTCGGATAATCCGATTCACCTTCGAGCCAGACTACTCTCCCATACATCGACTGCTTGTTCCAACAAGACTTGAAAGTACCATAGCACTCGTATGCAAACACTCAGACCTTGTAGCGACAACCCGGACAGCAAGCCTGAGACAAGCTGAAAGCGGAACAAAGAACCCGACTCTTCCCAATTTCCGTCAGCTTCTGGACTTTGGTCGCCCCACCCGAACCTTCCAGTACGGGAAGCACCTCTGGATCGGTCTGAGAGGCGGAATACATACTCGAAGCATTGGACACGTTTGGATTGGCAGTCTTAACGCTAGGGATTAGCATCGGCGACAATACTTTGCTAAAACAGGGTAAGGAGGATGTTCCGTCGATTAGAAGACAGTCTGAAGCCTCGTCATGTACTATCTTGGGACCGAGGGAGAAACCGACAGATCACGAGAAGAGTTTTCTACCCATCTCACGCATCTGAAGACACTCTAATCCCTTCTTGACGCATTCCATTTGCCTTGCAAATCCACAATATGGCAGGCACTGTGTTTGTTTCTTGCCCAGTTGCTCCGACACCCCACCCCTCGATTTTTACTGAAACTACCGCCAGCAATTGAGTCATACATTGCTGACATCTTAATCAGAAGCCTACCCCGCAAAGACCTTCACTTTTGGCACTGATTCCTCAAGAAGAGACCTAGCCTCCTGTTGGCCGAATATTGGATACATAACCTGTCGGTATATCTCCGACACACTGGGGCTCATTTCTCCGCAGATTGTTCGTTCCGTCGACTAAGATATAAACGTACATCATGTCACGCCAGCAAGCCCCGCCTCCAGGCGGATCTAGAAAGATATCCTTCAACGTTTCTGATCAGTACGACATACAAGATGTTGTGGGAGAAGGTGCTTATGGTGTCGTATGGTAAGACACTTTTCATCAACAGCAGACTTACAGGACCTTGCTAAAAAGAACAATGCAGTTCCGCACTGCATAAGCCTTCAGGGCAAAAAGTAGCCATCAAGAAGATCACCCCTTTCGATCATTCTATGTTCTGCCTGCGTACTCTACGGGAAATGAAACTACTTCGCTACTTCAACCATGAGAACATCATCTCTATCCTAGACATCCAGAAGCCCAGGAACTATGAAACGTTCACGGAAGTCTATCTTATCCAAGTATGCCGCAACTTGCTTACTCTGTAAAACATCGTTTTTCGTTGGCACTAACACTTGGTAGGAGCTCATGGAAACGGACATGCATCGTGTTATCCGCACACAAGATCTCTCAGATGACCACTGCCAATACTTCATCTATCAGACACTACGTGCATTGAAAGCCATGCACTCAGCAAACGTCCTTCATCGAGATCTCAAGCCTTCAAATCTGCTACTCAACGCTAACTGCGATTTGAAAGTTTGTGACTTTGGTCTTGCAAGATCGGCAGCATCGACCGAGGATAACTCTGGATTCATGACGGAATATGTTGCTACTAGATGGTATCGTGCACCAGAGATTATGCTCACCTTCAAGGAGTACACAAAGGCAATCGATGTGTGGAGTGTAGGATGTATCCTGGCAGAGATGCTGAATGGAAAACCGCTGTTTCCTGGCAAAGATTGTGCGCAGGTTGTACGCTAGATGTTTATGATCTCCTCGCTAACATCCTGAACAGATCATCACCAACTGACACTCATCTTGGATGTCCTCGGTACACCAACCATGGAAGACTACTACGGTATCAAATCTCGACGTGCCCGCGAATATATTCGCTCATTGCCATTCAAGAAGAAGGTTCCGATGAACTCAATGTTTCCCAAGACATCTGACTTGGCACTAGATCTGCTCGAGAAGCTGCTCGCATTCAACCCTGTCAAACGTATTACAGTAGGCGAGGCGCTGAAGCACCCATATCTGGAACCATACCACGATCCTGAGGACGAGCCAACCGCTGAAGCTATTCCTGAGGAGTTCTTTGATTTTGACAAGAATAAGGATTCGCTGACGAAGGAGGAGCTGAAGCGTAAGAACTCACTCCACACATCGCTATCCGCTCACTACTAACCCCAGTGTAGAGCTCATATTCCAAGAAATCATGAGGTAAGCGGTTAGGTGAAGGATGCGAAAGTTTGAGGATGTTTGGCATTTTGGCCTCGGGCTAGGATTTTTCGGCTGGTGACGATAGACATGGCTTCTCTTTTCATCAACCCGGCGAGGCGGCGGATGGCTTATGCTGGGAGGAACGGGTATGCGAGCATGTGTTGCAGGACGTGACTTCTTTTCATTTCTCGGCTTCTACGGCTTCTGCGGCTTGTTTCTTTGTGGGCTATGCTGGATAAAATGTACGAGGAAATGTGCTTTCTACTGGAATCTCCATCTCCTACTCGAAATCCGCCCTAGGCTCTGCCAGGCCGCACCGAGACTCTTTCGGTCAATGGTCGTACAAGACCTTGAAGTTTTCTACACAAGCCAAGTCGATCTATCTCAGACCCAGCCCCTTCTCCCCCATCCACCGCTCCAGCGCGCTCCTCACCCCCTCCGCACTCGGCACCTCCGCACTAACATCCACCTCCAACCCAAACTCCCCCCTCAAATACTCCTTCGTCGTAGGCCCAATACTCGCCACGAACGTCGTCCTCCCCTTGGTATCTCCATCAACACCTTCCCTCACCCTTCCCGTCAAAGGATCCAACCAGCCGAACGCCCTCAACATACTCCCCCCCCCGGCCGGCGAAAACACAACCACCCACCTCACCCTTGCCTCTTCCGTTTCCCTCAGCACAGCCGCAAATCCCGCCTCAAAAGCCTCCACTTCTGCGGTCGAGTACACCACCATCTCCTCCACCTTTATTCGCCTCTCCTCCGCTAGCGCATGGTCCATCAGCATCCGCGGAATCACATCCCGCCGCTTCTCGCCCGTCACGAACAGCAGCGGCTTCTTCTCCCCCCCGGCTCCATCTTCCTGCCAAGCCTCGTTATACCGCTCTAGGATCAGCGCGGCGAGCACGTCGCCGCGGCCGGCTTCTTGGCCTTCGACCCAGCTGTTCGGGAGGTGGGTGGATGCGAGCGCGCGCAGGGCGGAGGCGGTGGCGGGGCCGACGGTGTAGATGGGGAGTTCGAGGGTTTTGTGGTGGGGGGTTAGTTGGGGATTGTGGGGGTTGGTTGAGGGGGAGGCGGGCTGGGAGGATGAGGAGAGGAGTTGCAGAGCGGAGGAGAACGCGGAGACGGCGCGCTGGGATGTGAAGATGAGGCCGCCGTAGGGGAAGGGTGGGGGGGAGGCGAGGAGGGTGAGTACGGGCGTTAGGTCGTGGGTGTGTTTTAGGATGGGGATGTGGTGAGGGGCGTAGGTGTAAGTGGGGTGCTGCTGCGGAGGAACGGTGGGGGGCAACGAGGGGGGGAGGGGGGAAGTGAAAAAGCTTGTGTAGGGGTCTATGGGCGTAGTGGGAGTTTTCAAGAAGAGGATTGGGATCGGAGAGGACGGCATTGTGGTGCCATTTCTCGCATTTTGAGGGTAGGTAGGAGAGACGCTAGAAACCGAGGGGTCTGACGTGGGGCGGCGGTCCGGTTGGTAGGGCTGATATAGATTCCGAGGAATAGCGATCTGTAAACTTCCCTCCTCCAACCGTTTGATTTCCGCGGCGCGAGTTCATCTGACGCCCGTACAAGCGTGCAATGGACAAGTTCTTCTCGGAAGCGACCAAAAGCAAAGGAAAAGCCCCCGAAGAGCGCAAAGAAGGACAAGATGCGACGCCGAAGAAACTCCCAAAGGGCGTTGTGCTGGGCAAGGATGGGAAACCGTAAGCCGCTTTCTACACTCCCAAAAACACCCTTTCCTTCTTGCTACTTCTCACACTGACACCCCCCTCTTGCTCATCTCAGCTGCCGCTCCTGCACCTCCTTCGCCGACTGGGCCGCCCTGACCACGCAAATCTCCTCCTCCTCCTCCTCCTCCTCCCACCCGCCAACCACTCCCGCCCCCACCACCACCACCACCACAACCTCCCCACCCGACTGCCCCCCCGACGTCGCCCTCCTCGGCCGCTCCACCTGGACCCTCCTCCACACCATCTCGGCCACCTACCCGCCCCGCGCCACCCCGACCGAACAATCCGAAATGCGCCAGTTCCTGCACCTCTTCGGCAAGCTGTACCCGTGCTGGACGTGCGCGGAGGATTTCCGCGACTGGATGGGGAAGGAGGGGAATGAGCCGAGGGTGGAGGGGAGGGAGGGGTTGGGGAGGTGGATGTGCGAGGCGCATAATGAGGTTAATGTCAAGTTGGGGAAGGGGCGGTGGGATTGTGGGAGGTGGGAGGAGAGGTGGGGGGAAAAGGGGGGGGATGGGAGGTGTGGTTGAGGGGGTGTATTGGGGGTTTGGCGTTTTGGAGAGGAGCTGTAGGACATGGATTTCGAAAGGGTTATTCTCTGCTCATTTACAAGTGGGATGCATAGCACCGGGATATACAGCATCGAATCTGGCGTTCACGGGCAAATAATTTGTACATTACTCTCGAGCATTCAATTCCATCTCCATCCTACTTCAAACATCAACACGACCCAGACCAGAGCTGTGGAACTCAATTACTCCTCCACCCTCTTGTACATAAGATCCGTCCTCAACGTCATCTTGATCCCGCCCAGAACATCCTCCCCCGAATGCAACAAATGCTTATGCTGGAACACCAGTATCCTCCCCACCTTCGGCTCCACCTTAAGCTCCTTATCCGTTTCATAATAGTGAAACACCGTCGCCCCTCCCTGCAGCTTGCCCTCTTTGGAGCTAGGATCCGATTCATTGAGGTACAGATGCATCGTGTAGAATGAGATCTCGCTGCCGTCGGGCGTCACATAGCAGCCGTCACGGTGGGCTTTAAAGTACTGGCCCGCTCCATATTTTAGAAATCGCATACGCTCGTTGGGTCGGGTTAGCTTCCATGTCTCGCCACGCTTTGCAGGGCCTGCGCCTGTGATACGCGGAGCGTTCTTCAGTCCTTCCATCTCCGGCAACACCAAAGCGCTTACGCGGGACCAGATCGCATCGACGACGGCCTGGCTGTCCCATATGATGCGGCCACAGTCTCGAACATCCTTCATGAGCTGTTGCATTCCCATGCCGACGTTCACCATGGCTTGTTCCCAGACACCGTTGGTGGTAGCTTCGGCGGCTTCGACCAGGGTCTGACACTCGGATTTCGAGAGGGCATTATCGATTATGAAGGCGTTGAGGCCGGCGTACTCGGGGATGGGGGTTTTGGTGAAGTCGATTTTTTGGAAGGTAATGTTAGGGCTTGGAGTGGAGAGGAAGTCTGATGGGAGGGGGGAAGCCGGGGAAGCCATGGTTGCTGCTGAACAGGTGCCTTGTTCGGAATTGAGGAGATAGAGTAAGAGAGACACAGACGGCGGCAGTGTAGAGATTGAGAAGACAGGATCTGGAGTAATATTCGTTGGTGGGATTTCATCAACCTTCTGTCGTAAGTGGAATTCTCTTTTAAGAAAATTTTGATGAGTGAATCGGGCACATGAGGGGCTATGCTGATGCCTAGATAAAACGAAGTGTCCTGTCGATGGATGAGTCAGTCAACACAAAGGGCCAAGAAGACTGAGCATTGTCAACACCTTGCTGGAGCGAGAGGAATCTAGCTCAGTGATAAGACTGCCTTGTAAACAGTCCAAGATGGAGATGATCTTTCCGGAAAACGCTAGTTGACGAAGTACAGCAAAGCTACCTCTGCGCCCTTCTCGCTCTTATCGGACCTTTGATGTCTTGCAACCCTATCTCATCTGCAATCGGAACGCCTTTCTGTAGTATTTCTACTTCTCCACGCTGGCGCATATCCCAGAGCATTTCCCGAACGTGTGGCATCAAGTCCCTCCAAGACGAGGTCCCACTTGCTTTGAGCTCTTCTGCGCTCAAGGCTCTCGCACATTCGGATGGACAGATGGTTTTTGGGTATGAGCGGGTGGAGAGGAGATGGTTGAGGTAGGGTAGTAGTATTTCTTCTGGCGACGAGGGTTGTGGGTTCATTGGTGAGGGAGGAAGGGTTCGGGGCTGGACTGGATTTGGATTGGCACGATTGGTAAGCATGACCGACGAGAAGTAGATAGATAAACCGGTACCTTAGACGTTCAATTGGACAAATAGATCCTTTACTTTCTTAAATGGTATAACTCCCTGGCTCAGGTTCCGCTACAAAGCTTGCATGATCAGATGGAGTGGGTAAAGGAAGGTATTAACGGGTGAATCTTGACTGATTAAAGCCATCCTGTCACTTGATTTCAAGTATTGACCTGGCGTGCCTAGCTAGCTATTGGTTGTTGTTCACACGCGACTGATCTACCTGATCTTTACAGCGGTGCACCTTCCGTTGCAAAGCAGTGCTGTTTGCAGTGAGTGCAAGAGCCAGCTGCTGAAATGCAGGAAAGCTGGGAGTGAACGTTGGGCAAGTCGGATATTCGATTGAAATCCGTAGTAGTTAAGCAGCCGAACTCTTGAAGAACGATATCTCAGATGCAGCGCCGAGAGTGACCCGAACCACCTATGCTACGCTTAAACCATCTGTTCAACATCTACGCGAATCCGCGATGTCACTTCCCTCCGCCCCATGCGGGTACCATACTCGCCATTCCCGCCATCGCTCCCTCAAGCATACCTTCCCCTCCGTTTCCACCTCCATCCTCCCTCTTCCTCTGCCCTGCTAGCTCTAATTGTATACTTCGATGCACGTTGACCAGCCAATCAACGTAGCTCTGGGCCTCGTTGTTACGATCTTCGTACAATAATCTCGCAAACTCGTATTCACTGCCATCGAGGCCTTGTCGTGCTAATTGCACCGTCAAGGCCTTGCTGCCACGCATACTACTCCAATAAGCGAGAAGGTTCCGCACTTGGGCGTTGAGATGTGTCTCTAGAACAGGAATAGAGGAGAGTAAAGGATCAAGAGACTGAAGGGAGGTTTTGTTAGGGCCAAAAAGGTCTTCAAGTAGGTTAGGTGAAACTTGGGCATGGAGCCAGAGAAGGCAGGTTTGCCCGTCATCCACGAGGTATGCACCGCCTTCTTCGATGCGAGAAAAGGAGGCACGGATGCTGGGCGGTACGACCAGATGGCCTGTTTCTGGGTTGGGGAATCCGTCGGTCTCGGAGAGACTCTGAAGTGCGATGATGCGTGGATAGAGAAATAGGGAAAGTTCGAGAGGGCCCATGGATTTGAGCATGCGCATCGTATGTGTGCGGCGGTCGGAAGGTTCGTGGCCGGCTTTGAAGGCTCGGGATTTGAGTAGACCAAGGATGTACATTCCAAATTCTTTAAGATTTTCCGGTAGGACAAGTTGGCCAGGAGGATGAGATCCTGAGAAGCCTCTTCGGTAACCTGCAAGGATATCGATTGTTTTCTCCGTAAGAGCATTGCGGATGTCTTTGAGAGTCCGCTCCGTCATTCGTGTTGCAGCTATGGGTATTGGTCAGTATGACTAGAAACATCCCAAAAACATAAGCCATTCGAATGCTGACCTTCTTTGGCAATCATGTTGACCACAGCGTCCTGGTCAATATATCTCATGCTTTCCATAGCCCCCTCGCTGACACTTGCAACAGTGTTCGTGCAGCGAACACGACGCTCTCCACTAGCCGTAGTGTAGAGCAATGCACATTGGAAGTGGGCATCCAGTTTAGAATCCAGTTTTCCATCATAGCCGAACATAACCCCAACCGCTTTATCAGCGTCAATTACACCAAATTCGAGATCTGCACCGAAATTGTGTTGCAAGAAGTTGCCATGATATGACGAAACTTGTAGTCCATTGGAACACCGTACTTTCATCAATGCTTGGTAGCCGGTTTCTCGGGTAAGAGTGTGTTCGATCTCTTGCGAGAGTTTTGCGGAATCCCGACCTGCGGTGTAATTGGGGTAGAAATATGTCTCTCCACCGGTGACGGCAGATACGTGACCTATATTGTGTTATTAGACTCATAGTTAAGTGTCAAGCACACAGAGACTCACCAATTGTAGCAACATCCATATACTTCCCACCAGGAGCAGCAACAAAGAAATCAATACCAACTCCGCTTTCCACCATCTTGCCAGCGGTCTTCTTCCATCCAGGATGCTCCGTCTGGAAAAGCTTTCTCTCTGTCTCAATGCCATGCATGTCGTTCTTATCTCTCAAGAATAGCCTGCCCGGTCCCCATGTCGGCAGGGCAGATAAAGAACAAATAATCTTCCCACCAGTCGTTTGCAATGCAGAGATAGCAGTGTCCAGCACAGGTAGCAAGGTGGGCTCGGGGTTCTTGACATGAGAGAAGAGTTTCGGAAGCTGCATCAGAAGAGAAGTGATGACAGTCCTATAAAGATTAGTTTAATGGCTCGTTCTCAAGGCAATATAGTGACAAACTTTGATTCGTAAGGGTCTACGAATAGTCCTTCGCTCCCCAAGGGCACGAAGGGATCCTCAATGTCAGGCATCACAAGCATTTGCGCTTGCTCCAAAGTTGACTAGAGGATTTCAGTATTGGAAGGAGAAAATGTATTTTTATACTTACATTGCAATTGTAGAAGTGCATCGCTTTATCGAACGTGACAAATCCCACTTTAGAGCCAAGGGGAATTTTCCTACCCGCATTAGGATTGTCACCGTTTGTCTCCTCTGTCACATTTTTTAGATCGTCACCAAATAGAGCACTCATGATTCCTTCGCAAAACGCTTGTAAAAACCCCTGCGTGATAGCATCATGACTTACGTCAATCAGAAATAGCCAGCATAAGCCCACCGGTTCCTTTGCCCAGTACTCTTTTGGTACCATGTATTCCACGGTGCCCGTCATTAGCTCCGGTCTTTGAGCTCTGTCTACCCGCACACCTGATGGGTCTGTGGGAGCAAAGTATTCAGGAGCTACATCGTTAGGAAATGTACACATATTACAGACGAGCTTGTTACCACCGGACCTAAAGGTCATGAAAGGGTTTATGTAAGCTCTACATCGTCGGCATCGTGGCGGACCAGCTTCGCCAAAGTCAAGCACAGGTATCGCTTGTTCGCCAGCCTGAAGAGGAGCAAGCGGCTGCAAAACCAGCCCTAGAGGTAGCGCTGTTGCACTGAGGGCTTCTGACGAGGAAGGAATGTTATTAAGTGTCAGGCGCGCAAACTTTGGCGAAGAGTTCCCTTGATCATGGGCAACAAAGGATACAGCGCCTGGTGGGGGAAGATGTTGCTCCATTGTTGGGTATATGTGGTCCAAATAGAAATGCGCTGCTGCGTCTCGAGATCTTGGTATACTCGGAATCTGTTCGGGATCAACTCTACCTTGAGCAGAGACGGGTGGACCGCTTGGTACAGGCACTTGCGGGTTCGAAATCCCAAAATTTGGACTTGACTGCATGCCAGGTGAAAAAGGAGTAGTAGGTTGGGCAGGGAATTGGCTCATCGCGGGTGTTATCTGCTGACCTGCATATGGATGGCCGGGGCTCATCTGCTGCGGTGCATCGCTATTGAGGTACTGGGTAGGGTTGATTGGCCCCTGTGGTATTCCATTGTATGCCTGCGACGACGCTGCCGGTTGCTGTATATCGTGATGCGCGTGTCTGTGCTTCTTTTTGTTAGGTCGAGTTAGGGCTCCTGAGTCGCTAGCGAGCCCCATTTGCCCCATCTGCGAAGCCAGTCCACCCATTGCCCCAGTGTCATTCATACTATGCGGCTCTTGCGGAGGAAAGTAACCCTGCTCTTGACCCTGCCCTTGCCATTGCTGCCCTTGAGGTTGATACCCACTTTCCGGTGTGCCTAAATGATTTTGTTGGAAGCTCGGGGCACCCTGACTGTATGATGATCCACCCTGCGGGTAGCCACCAGGTCTAGGGGCCACTGGAGGGCGGAATTGCTGTGCTGGAGGTTGGGTTTGTGACTGATATTGTTGCGGGTCATTGTTAGGAGTCTGGTGTCCTGCTGCATGGTAGAGGTCATAATCTGCCATCGTCACGGATATTGGGACAGCTAAGCAGTCGAAGCACGAGAGCTAGTGATCTTAGGGTTTTCGGTGATGAGGTAGAAACCCCTCGCAGCTTGAGCGCATATCGACTAAACTTGGAAACTGGCGTACGTGTTAGGAGTACTCTTCACAGAAGGCGAGCAATCCAGATGCTAAATCATTTGTTGCTTAGTGGTTGCTACGTGGGTAGAATATGCAAGATGGAGTGCAACCTGTCAAACAGACGCCCTTGCCGAGAAAACTTCCACCCTGCCTACTCTCCGCCCCACCATCGTGTGACATTTAACGTCGAGCGGAGTTTCTGAACTTCTTTTTCAACGTCATCCGTAAGCCACAAGGATTTCACCGATGTGAAAATACGCACCAGACGAGTACTCGCAGCCATGGCACGCTTTCAGGTCGCCGGCGCCGTGGCCGCTGCGACCTTTGCTTTGCTCCTCGTCCTACAGCTAATCTCAAACTTCGGCCTACCCAAGTTTGACTTTCTACATCTGCAGTATGACATATACTCTACGTATCCAGCGCCTCACCAAATACCCATTTATCCTCCCGACTACGAACCTAGCATTGCGGAGAATGGAGATCAGTACCTGCTGGGAGTGGGGCGGGCGGACATTACAGGACCTGTCGTCGAGATCAATATGATGGGCTATGCGGACCCAAACCAGGTCGGATCAGGGTTGCGTCAGCGGCTCTATTCCCGTGCATTCGTTATTGGAAACGTCGATAACCCCGAGGCCCGTTTCGTTTACCTTGTCCTGGATACTCAGTCAGGAGACACAGCGGTACGGCATGGTATTCTGGAAGGATTGCAAGAGCTGGGGCCAGAGTATGCTGCGTACAAGCAAGCGAATGTGGCAGTCACAGGCACACATTCACACTCCGGACCTGGAGCTTGGCTCAATTACCTTTTGCCTCAGATTACTAGCAAAGGCTTTAATAAGCAAAGCTATCAGGCTATTGTAGATGGAGCATTACTTTCTATACGAAGAGCCCACGAAAGCCTTGTGCCTGGCTATCTGAGCGTGGGAACGGTCAATATCGACGATGCAAATATTAATAGAAGCCCGTACGCCTATCTAGCCAATCCTGAAAAGGAGAGACGGAATCATCCGTATGATGTTGACAAGGCTCTGACACTGCTGAAATTTCAAGCCGCAGAGACAGCAAAAACCATGGGCGTCTTGACTTGGTTTCCTGTACATGGTACTTCCATGCTTGGCAACAATACGTTGATATCTGGAGATAATAAAGGAGTTGCTGCCTATTTGTTTGAGAAGAGCGTTCAAGGTTCAGAAGACGCAGCTGCCGGATTTGTAGCAGGGTTTTCTCAAGCCAATGTCGGCGACACCTCCCCGAACGTCCTCGGAGCATTTTGTGAAGATGGATCTGGCTTGATGTGCAACTTCGAAGACAGTACCTGCGGTGGTCGCAACGAGCCTTGTCACGGACGAGGCCCCTTTTTCAGAGAAAAAGACCAAGGTGCATCGAGCTGCTTCGAAATTGGACGCCGTCAATACGCTGGTGCAAAAGCCCTATACGACATAATGCCCGAAGTAGGCCTCCCCATCCGCGGCCCCGCCGTCAAATCCCTCCACACCTTTCAAGATCTTTCCAACTACTCTTTCCCTCACCCTAACGGCTCAGCCGTGTTCACCTGTCCCGCTGCCTTGGGCTATTCCTTTGCTGCAGGCACGACCGACGGCCCTGGCGCCTTTGACTTCAAGCAGAACTACACCGGTTCCCCAAATGCTAATCCTGTCTGGTCAGTTGTCAGCGGATTTCTGCGCGAACCAAGTGATAAGCAGAAAGCCTGCCATGCACCCAAACCCATCCTCCTCGACGTTGGCGAAATTGATAAACCGTACCTTTGGACTCCCAATATCGTCGATATCCAGCTCCTCCGCGTCGGTCAACTCCTCATCATTGTTTCCCCGGGCGAAGCCACCACCATGGCCGGCCGGCGATGGAAATCTGCTCTCCAAGCCACCGCGGAGTCCCTCTCTCTGACACCCGAAGCTGAACCCGTTGTTGTACTAGGAGGGCCCGCGAATAGTTACACCCACTACGTAGCCACAGAGGAGGAATACAACATCCAGCGCTACGAAGGCGCCTCTACGCTCTTTGGCCCTCATACCCTCAACGCCTACATCAATCTCACCATGCACTATCTCCCTTACTTGCATTCAGCGAGCATAGAGTCCCCACCCCCAGGACCAAGTCCCCCTATCTACGTCAACGAGAGTCTCAGCTTCATCCGCGGCGTCGTCTTCGACCGCCCTCCGTTCTTCAAATCCTTCGGCGACGTGCTCAACGACGTGCTACCAGCCTACCACACCGGCTCCAAAGCCAAAGCGACTTTCGTCGGCGCAAACCCAAGGAACGACCTCAGGATTGGAAGCACCTACGCTTCCGTTGAGATGCTAGATTCCAAGGGCGCATGGGTGCAAGTTCGAGACGATTACGACTGGAGTCTAGTGTTCGAGTGGCGGAGGACGAATTCGGTGCTGGGGACTAGCGAGGTGGATGTCACGTGGGAGATTGAGAACGATGCCCAGGGTGGGCTGTACAGGATCAGGCATTTTGGGGCGAGTAAGACGCCGGTGAGTGGGGACATTGTTGAGTTTGAGGGGATGAGTGGAGAGTTTAGGGTGGGATGAGTGGATTTTGGGTTCTGGGTGGGTACGGAGTTGGAACACTTGAAGTCTTTGGATATGGTTTGTGAATGCTTTACATTAATGTACATAGTCCATACTAGTTTTCCCATGTTCATCACAACTACCTATACAAAAACTCTCCTCTAACCACCCGAAGAGGCGCATGTCAATACCTGACATTCCTAAGCCATAGCAGTATCGAAGCGACTTTGTTTCCTGATTGCAGGCCCGTATCTAAATAAGATCCACGGGATCGGCAGCACAAAGAGAGAGAGGAACCCGAGGAGGGAGGTCGCCCATGGGATGCTGAGGGTTTTGTACACTGGTGGGGGGAGGACGGTATCAGGTTGGAAGAAGTAGGGGTGGGTGGGAGAGGAACGACATACTTTGAATGGTGAACAAGGGAAAGGCAGCTCCAGAAATATATCTTACGAGTCCATTTGCAGCCAACGCTGATGCGCCATTCATAGGCCCATAAGTATCCACTAGATACAACGCGGCAGCGCAGAAAACACAGATATTTCCCCACGCAAACGGCACCGTCGCCAGTACGGGGCTGATCCAATGCACATCCTGTCTCGCACTCCACGCAAACCAAAACAGCCCAATGGGCAAGCCAAAGCTTCCCATCATTGCCGCATACAACCTATGCTCTGGAGCGACAACGCCGCCTCTGCCTTCCTTGTGGCTTTTGTTGTGCTGCTTACGAAAGGTGAATCTATCGACGATAATGACGGTTACGGCGCCGAGGACGACGCCGAAGCCGATGCCGAGGAAGGTGAGACCGGAGAAGCCGGGGGAGAAGTGGTAGACACCTTGAAAGACGAGGGGGAAGGCGTCAAAGAAGGCGAAGAGGACGGAGAAGTTGAAGCCGGTGTAGAGGCTGAAGAAGAAGACGATTGGTTCTGTGAAGATCATGTTGATTGGCCGTGCGAGGGTCACTGTCAGTAAAAATCGAATGCCCGCCAAGCCTGAAGGGGTGGTTTTGGGTGGTGGGGGGATGCCGAGCCTTTTTGCGCGCTTGTTTAAGATGATCTTTTTGTAGGTCTTTTTCATCCCTAATGAAAAGATCCAGGAGGGAAGCAGAATGAACAAGATCGGCCATTGTGTCCACCTCCAGCCTTTGTACTGGGCCGCGAAGCCACCGACTGCTGGGCCCAAGGCTGGACCTAAAAACGGGGCAAGTAGGAATGAGGAGGTGGAGACGGCGCGGAAAATGGGTGGCCAGATGTCGGCGTTCGTTCCAGCCTGAAAAAGTTAGCTGAAGGTACTGTGTAAAAGTAGGAACAGCTTACTCCGACAGCCAGTACAGGAGATCCGAAAAACCCAGCCCAAAAGCGACAAATTATTAGAGAAGCGAAATTCTGGGAAAGTCCGGCACCAAGACTGAACAGAGCAGCCAGAGGTAGCGAGGTGAGGTATACAACACGTCGCCCGAAAGTCTCGGAAATAGGAGCCGCAAGTACAGGACCAAAAGCAAGACCAAGGACATAGAGAGAAAGACCAAGGAGAGCTACTGTTGAGGAAACGTGAAACCTGATCATGACCTCTGGATAACCGGGAGTGTATACCGACGAGGCGAACGTTACGATGAAAGCGAAAAGACCTGGGATAATTGTGTGGTAGACCTTTTTCCAACGAAGCCAGTTCATGGGGTTCTCGGGGTCATCAGGGCTGGTCCAGTCTTGAGCTGTCACTGTTCTCTCAACAGGATATCCCGGTTGTAGTGAAATTAGACTAGGGTTCCTGAGGGCCTCGACGCCCTTTTCGGGATCTTTCTCCATGATCATGAGCGTGCCAATGCCGTCTGACGGAGATGTAGGCTTGGTCCGCGACTTCTCTATATCTTGCTGTTCAGACTCGCTGCTCAATGTCGAAATTGACATCTCGAAGAGCTAACCCCCAAACTTGAACACGAAACACTTCAGGAGACTTAGTGAGATACGCCGACCATGAAAACGGAGGCGGAACATGACATTGCAAAAAGTGATATCGAGGAAGCATTGAAAAGGATATATATCTAACCAGTAGTCACAGATTTCAAAGCATAATACCGAAGACATGGTGTGATTTGAGCCTTGTATGATCTGATGGCTCAATAAGCCGCGGTTTCTGCTGCTGAGATATGTTCAGTAATCTCTGTATACTGCTTAATCGGGTCGACCGAGGCTATCTGAAGCCTCTCTTACCCAAGGCTGATGTGGTTTCGGGAAGGCTGGTGACTCTCATAAACCTATCTGAGGCTATGGTCTGATACAGATTTGTTCATGAGTAAGGATTGAAGCCACGTTGCATACTCCTTCATGCAATGAAATGGACATTTTTGTCAGTAAAGTATACTGTAACAATGGAAGTTTCTTAGGGCTTACATAGCTGCAGTCTTACTAAGGTACAGTAAGGTACCTTACCTAACCTACCTACGTACCTTAAGGTATGTACGGAATACTACCTACTCTAAGGTACGGATACAGTAGGTACCCAACCAAGCGCTAGCATCAATGGCTTAACGCGGGTATTCGGGCCGTTGATCTTCCACCATCGTCACTGCCAAAAACCTTAATTGAAAGAATGTCGATACTCAGATTCATGGAAATTTCATTGCCATGTTGGCACTTATGATTCATCCCCTGAAAACACAGTGTATGAACCCGACCGCCTACCTATCAAGTGCACTCCCACATCTTGCGGCGTGATCTCTAGCTTGTTCAGACTGTGACTCAGCTCGTCCTTGCAGCAAAAACGCCAAATCCGCCCCGGACTTCCCACAACCACATTAGCTCTCGAGGCTCCTCTACTATCTCTGTATCCCGCAGTGCGTCTGCACCTTGACTGTTAACGTCGGTAATCACAATGGACTGCCTGCCAATACCGTTCGTTTGCATTCAATGCGGTACCGACCAGAACCCCTGTCACATTAAAGTCATTGGACCTACGCTGGGTAAGTATTCTCGAGGCTTAAAGTTAGACAGACTGCTGACGACTTTTAGGTTTCGTTGTTGGGATTGTCTCTGCTGTATGCCCTGAGAAGACTGAGTTCTCCTTAAGCTACTAGGAGCTCATGCATTTATAGGTGTTTTGCTGGCCGGCAGCGCTGTTCTGTGGATGTTGTGCAACAGAGACCGGGAAACAGTAAGATCGGAAACCCTACCGGCCTAAACTGAGAAGATAGCTGGCTAACTTCAGGTGAATTGCAGTATGCTTGGGATGCCTGTGGAACTCAACGGGCAGGTCGCCAATTCAATACCTATCTGACAATCAAGTCTATTTAGGTTCTCAGGTTTCCTTTCAATTCGCACAGATGACTGTACGAAACGGAGTATGATAGAGACTAAGGGCACGATGGCAGATGAATACCGTAGGTTTCTGGAGAATGGCTGGTAGTTGTGTTTTCTTCATATGTTCATTAAGGGTCAGCATACAAGTTCATTTCGGGATTTCATAGGCGGTGCAAGCCCTAATACTGTGAAGTGGATTTACACGATAGTACGCGTTTCCTCAAGGCGCCATTCTCAACAGATTTGGACATCACAACATATTACTGTTTACCCGTGCTCAACACCAGTCCCCTGACGCGAACCACTCCTTAAACACCACCAATATTTCACATTTTTCGGCACAACGTTGCTCCAGTGGTTTAATTTTATTTTGCTCCAGATTCACGCCCTCAGTGAATGCTCTAGCCTCTACGTGAACGCATATTTTCCTGGAATCCCTCCTTCTCACACATACTTCTTTCTCGAGCTCTCCGCTTCGATCACAAACATTTTACCAATTGCATTTGCTTGAGCTCAGCTTCTACGACTTAGTCCTAATGGATCCCAATATGGAGAATGTGTCCAGTACGTATGATTTTCAAGCTATCAGCGATCAACAAGCTGACAACGAGTAGATCCAAACTTGGATCTGTCCTTCCAAGAGATTCGCTACGCTTACCAAGACCCAACTAATATGTACATGTTACAAGGTGACTCTCCTAAGCATCCAAGCGGTAGTAAGCCTCTTGACGCCCCGATTGGGCAAAGTGAGAAAAGTCTAACCAGACTAGCAAAACTTCCTCCATACTCCAGTTCGGTGCACGCCATCCAACCTGCCATGTCTCATCCACCAATGCGTGTCAAAGAGGTGCCTGACCTCAACAATGTACAGCCGTTTTTCTCGGATCCTATCGCAACCGACAACGTTGGCTACGTCGAGCATCGAGTTGTTCAGCCGAAGGGAAGTCTCACTCAAAGTAATGGCGCTACATCTTCCCTCTACGGAGATCAAGCGTCGATGCCAGAAACGATCGTTAACGAGAAGGTGAAGAAAGCTCTCGCTACTTCCTGGACATTCGATCCACGAGCGTGCTCAACCGGTCCTGCTCAACAGTATGTGTCAGTTCCTCACCACGGACTTACGGACGATGAATACACCTGGGTCAAAGGCAACAAGTTTTCTCTCGTTGCCGACGCAATCAAGGAGAGGCAGAATGAGGTAGACCTAGCAAAGCAGAGCCTTGATTTGGACAAGCAATGGGTCACATACGAGCCTTATCCGAGCTTCGATGATATTGACCTCGATCAAGAGCTTGACGCTTTCTATGGAATGGGAGAAGCTGTCAATTGCACCACGACCGACAATATGACGATCAACCGCGAGCAATTGGCGACCGACCGGGAGAATGCCGGTCGTGATTCCATGTCCACCACTTGGGTTACATTGCCTCAGAGTAACCGTATGTCCGCTGGACCATCCACCTCGTGTGCCTTTCGTGATTCAGCTATTCACATGGAAGATTACTTTGCTCAAGCAGCGAACAAGGAGTCACCGCCACAGTCCGCTTGCATGACCTCAACAGAGCAGGCTTTCAGTAGCTACGACGAGTCCAATGGAAATTATTTCGGGGCTTCAGTTGAAGATTCTCTGGCTCTCTTCGAAGCTAGTAAGCAAGCAGCCTCTAGCAGTGAGCTTGATGTTCCTTATAATTTCTCAGGTTTCGTATCGTCAGAGAATGGTCTCTTAGAGCGTGAAGATCCCCGCAGCATGTCGGGTGACGTTGAGATGAATGAAGATGCAGGTTCCGCCATGCTTAACATTCACGGCGGAGAAGCGGCGACTTCTCAACAGGACATTGCCATACCCCAACGCATCAACTCGTTTGACGGGTACTTGCATAATACGACTCATACGCTCAACCTAGAAATCCCGCCATCTGAGAATTCACTTGCAAATGGCTTTCACGGAACTGTACCGGAGATCCCTGAGACGATATCACAAGAAGAGTTTCCCCAACTACATCACGACACTCCAGAATTTGTCATCTACAATCAGAATGCACCCAGTAGCCTCGATCTGCCAACCGAGTCGTCGATGCAATTTCTCGGAGATCTCCAAGCTCATGCTGGCGCATCCTCATTTGACAATCCCACCAACGTCGTTCACCTTGGTGGCGATTACCGAGCAATCAACTTCACCCAGACAACCATTGCCCGTCGTGGTGAATACCAAAACCTCACCCCCGAATACGACAGCGACAGCGATAATAATCTCGACCACCTCGAACCAGCGTCGCCCATCACCCTTGCTGATAGTAATCAGAACGTCAATAATCATCTTGTCGCAGGAGATCTCAACCCCTACGACTACCGCCACTACCTTCCCAGCAACGTCCCTCAGTCCTCCCCCGGCATGGATCTCAACTTCCTCGCTCTCTCATCCCCCAACAACATCTTCTCGGCCTCTAATACCAACCAAGTCAACCCTACCACTATCGAAGGTCCCGACCCCAACTCCATGTTCGTTCAACCGTCCCTCCACCCTATCGCTCCCGCCATCAGCCGCGTCTCCTGCTCCCCCACGGCCATTCCTCCATCGTCTCCTCCTGTCCTCAATCTGTACGGCAATGGTCTAATTACCCCATCGCCTGTATACAACTCCCTCAGCAGCCCCATGCAATTCGTAACCAGCACTCCCACGCCCGTCATGATAGGAAATACGGATCCGGTCTCACCTAGCCCGGCACCACGCAATGAGAACAAGGCCACAAATTCGGCAATGTGCCCTGAGGAAGGGAACACTCATGCAGGAGCGAGCGAGACTGCGCGTACAAGAATGAGAATATGGCCAAAGGAAGATGACGCTGTTGCAGAAGCGACGGAGAGCTGCAGCAAAGAGGCGGAAACCCCGGCCCATGACTACTTTGGCGCGCAGCAGAAGCGGAAGGTGGGTAGGCCGATAGGGAGTAAGAGCGCCAAGAAGAATACAAATGGCGCTGCAGAGAAAGACGTAGTTACGAAGCCCGATGCTAAGAGCGTGAAGAAAAAGGTCACAAAGAAAGCAGGAGATGCAGGTAGCGAGTTAAAGAGAGTCCGTACTGCAAGCGCGGAGGCAGCGAGGAAGAAGGGAAATGACAAGATAGCAAAGAAAGCAGGCGTGGAGACCGTATCAGCAACAACCACAGCCAACGACAAACCCACCAAAGAAAAAGCCCTCAAGCACAAACAACCCGCTACAACCGAAGAGACCGAGCCGATGAAGAAACGCGTGCGCCGCCCGAGCCGTAAATCTGCCGGGAACGTTCCAGCAGCGAAGTGATCGTTTGCGGCCCAGCCAAGATCTGTTGTGGCATGGCTATAACAAAGAAGATAGAGACGGTGGTGGATGGTACGATACACTTTGATATATGTCAAGGACAACTTGTACCTAAGGGCGGCTTTTTTCGGACTGAATTCCGATCATCGGTTTTCGATTTCATCAAAAGTTTATGATTGTTTTCATTCTATTGGAGGAAAGGGCAATATCGGAGAAATTGATTTGGTGGGTTTGTACCACCATCAAACACGGGATCATACAAAGGACTTCTGTCTCGATACTTAAGGAAGACGGTCTTGTGTCATGTGCTACCATTTCGATACTGGGGCACTACATTCCCTTCTTCTTTACTCAGGTAGATACTTACTTTTTCGGCATACTACATACAGTACATAGTTAGGCTCTAGGTAATCGAAGACAAATTCATGAGATCCGGTTTTTTTTCTCTTTTTTATAGAGTACGGAGGCTTTGGTTTTTTTTTTACTGACGGAATTTGGAGGGAGCAGAGCAGAGGTTCTTCTACTCCGGATTGGGGGTTTTCGGTGATGATGGTAAACAGATACCCACTTTCTTCGAGATTTTTATTCAGACGGATGAGACTTTCGGGTAAGCCAGGTAAGCTTCAAAGTCCATAAGCTATTCATGATGCTTCTGGTAATGCGGTAGATACACGTTCATTGGCATGCTGGTTTAGGGAGGTGAGAGGAAGGGGGGGGAGCCGCCGTGGATGAGGTTGTTGGGTGTTTCTACTCACTCACTGCTATGTAGGAAAACTCGACATTCTCTTGCCATTACTAGGATCACAGACTCTCAATCAAGCTCCATAGAAGGCCATAAGATGTCGAAGAGTGTTTGCTGCCCACTCACCCCTTTTTACCCAAACCATCCTTTTCGAAACCTCCCCTTGCCTCCTTTGATTCCGCCATTGAATATGTCGGTACCTTCGCATTCTCAGAACCAGAGCATCTCACGTGATATCACTTTGGATCCTTTTTCCTTATGTTCGTGATAGCGGACCCAAACGGCGTGACTCTTCCTACTTTACACTCTTATCTAATTAGTTTGTTCACATAGGAACGGAAGGGGTTTCAACAGTTGCAAGGAGTGCGGAAATTGAGAGTGCCAGAATAGCGGAGTTGAAGAGCCGAAAAACTCTAGACTTGAGAGGTACGAATTTTCGTCATCTTGCAATAACTCGCGTCTGCCAAAGAGGTGTAGTAGATAGTTCAATCTAACAGTTTCTCGCTTTTTGGGGGGGAGAAACAAGCCGTTAGGGTAGATAGGGTTTCAGTGAAATTCGGGAAAGAGACAGAGAAAGAAGGGAGGGTCCTAAGTGTCTTAAGTTGGTATATGGCGGTGGTTTAGCTCGTGCCGCCGCACCGCTGTTGGTATGGCACAACATTTGGGGCCTTGATCGATTTTTCTAGATGTGAGAATGTCGGTGTTGGCTGGGTTTGGTAGAAAGACTCTGTAGATATTCTTGATAACTGTTTCTTCTGCGCTTTCTTCTCATTCGATTAAAAGGTTCCGCCAGGTCAAGGTCCATGGGCTTTGGTCCGATAAGGGAACAAGATATGAGAAGCAATACCTCATATTGAGGCGCTGCAGATATCTGTATACTGAATGCCATTAACCACGCCTACTAAGGTTGCGGATCTCTGATACTTGTAGCAAGATTAGGGTGTTGAAGGTGCTTGGAGGCGAGCTCGAGCTTGCAGCTTAGCTTAGGAAATTGAAGACATGGTCAAAGAATGGAGATATCATAGTGTGGAATATAGCAATTATATATCATTACGGATCTTTCAATTTCTGGTGTTGGTTTTTCCTGGCGAATGTATTGGGATCCACCCATAAGAAGCCCATTGTGCGGCAATGAGATCAACATACTGTCTCTCTTCGATTTTAAACTCTCTGACCTCATCTATGGTGCAAACCCTGACCAGCCTGACTCGTCCAAATAGGAGGCCGCTTTCCACAAGCATATTGATAAGTGTCATTTGCCCTAGTGCTGTAGCATGGTATAGATCGGTCCAGTAAGCAATCCCATCTCGAACCTCTTTTTCCAACCCTACGAAAGTGAAAGTAAGCGCGTCCACATGAATCGGGTGCCTCAGTTGGCCTCTATCAACAAACTCGGGCCCATGTTGGAAGAATTGCCCCATGAGGCGCAGAAGGCGGAAAGCGACGGGGGTCAAGCCGCCGTCGCCTACAAAAGGGCGTCTACCGCCACCAAACATCCGGACATCGACATCAATGTTGTGCACATACTTTGGTGGGACGGGGAGAGAAGTCCAAGTTGGCCAGACCTGGTTACGGTATACCATGCAATCGATTTTATAGTTTACGCCTGCTTGTCCTCCTATCTGGCTTTTATGCATGATAGAATCTTCCATCTCGGCGGAAACCTGCCGGTTGCTATATAGAAGTCCGGCGCAGGCGTAGCGAAGTGGCTTACGATCATAGTATATCCCCAAGTCGCGTTCGTACAGTCCTAGGTCGCTATGATCTATCGGAGACTTGCCAGTGCCGTCGCCGCGGTCTACAACTGCTTCTGGAGATTCGGGCGGTGCGTCCTCAGTCGCGAGTACGTACGCGTAGATATGATCGCGAAGCTCTCGTGGCACGTCGAGGAAACGAACATGCATTGAACTTTCGATGATAAATTTGGCAGTCGATAATTTTTTCTACTTGCTTGACATCCAATTGGAGAATATGCTGGTTCAAAATTGGCGGACCTGATGGATTAATTGGGACTTGGGACTCGTCTACTATGCGACCGGTCCAGCTGTCTGAGTCGCTCGCGGTATTGGCTAACTGTATCAATGTCGTGTAACAATGTGGAGGCAGCGTCGCAGCAAACGGGTCAGAAAATAGAGGCGTATGTCGGGGGCTAAATCTGAGACTTCTAGAAGCCTAGAAGGAGACTGAAGATGTGGTGGACGGGAGGCCGGAACATGAAACGGAAAAGGATTACACAAGATTGGCATATATGGTCAATTGTGTCTGGGCGTTCTGTACGAAGTCCAGCAGTCAGCATCAGCGCTCTTATGAAATGTTTGTATAGAATTTCTATGCTCGCTCGGTGTATGTACGAAGGTTCTTCAGAGTTGTTGGGCGGGAATTAATAGATATTGGTCTTGGCGGCACTTGCCTTGCCCTGCAGCTGCTTAAAGTATTCCGTAGCAGACTGTCGATCATGCGGGTGGTCTGGGCCCCGCCAAAAGAACGCTGTGTCATCGCCAACAGGACATGAAGGTACTCGTACTTGGAGTACTTGTACGGAGGTACGGGAGACCCTTCATTGTATACAACACTCTGTGACCACCAGTAGCATATCTTGGTCGCCATGCTGCTCCTGAGACTCACAGCTCCTCATAGTCTATAATATCCCGCAGACTCGAGCCCACACCAGATCTCCTTCATCACGTGGGCATGCAATCCTCGAATTAGCAGCGGCCGGCAGGTACTTGGATCTATTCAATTCCACAAAACTGTAAAGCTCACTAATCCGGATACCTTGGGCTTTTTCCTCAGAAACCGCCATGGACATTAATTCGCTTCTCTCTCCACAGGAGTCACCTCGCGAAACTCCCTCACCACCCGCCAAAGCGTCGCCGAAAAGGTCACGAAGGCCTAAATCCACAAGATTTCCCAGCACTACCTCCACAACCGCCTCACCTCTATCACATACTACCCTACCTCCTCAGGCCTTCTCGCACAGCGCGGTAGTACAAGCCCAGAATGCCATACCTTCACCGCCTATGATCAGCCCGGCTGCTGGACTTGGAATGGGCGCCTCTGGTACACCTCCAATTGATCTGGCCCGATTAGGAAGACAACCTTCGACGCCAGGAATGGATACACTGGCAGATCTGGCGTCGATGCAGCATCATCAGCAGACAGCTCGGGTGAATTCTGGAGGGCTGAGGAGTGCAGAAATCTATGAGAGCCAGCCCTCACAAGCTGCGGTTCTTCCAAATGTGCATTCAGCGTCAAGGCCTCAGGGTGTTGGTAGGAGCTCGCTCGATCTTACAATGGCCGACGTTCCTACTCACACACCTTCGCCACGCACATACTCAACGACCGCTCTATCAGAGGCAGAGCTTCGGACAGTCGCAGAGCTCGTCAGCTGCCTTGCTACTCACCCCTTCGCTTACGAGTCGCATGTTCAACTCCTCAAGCTTCTCCATCATGGCCTGCTATCACACATTGGATCTGCGTCATCGCCAAAGTTTCAAAGGAGCGCACGCACGTATGATTTGCTCCCGGATCTTCTAAATGCTAGGGAAGCTATGAACGTAAGGTTCGCTCTAGGAGAAGATTTCTGGGTGGAATGGATAGAGGACCAGAAACTCCTCGCGGATACGCTGGATGATGGGATCACTGTGATGGAGGCATGCAAAAAAGCTGTAGAGGAAGAGGCGGGGAGCTCAAAGCTATGGCTGCTATATGGCGAGTGGATGTTATCAATGTACACGGTCGCTCACTCTCACGACCAGAGGATCAGCAGTATCACGGAGCCGCCGAATGAGGTCCAACAGTGGTCAGAGGAGGACAAATTGGTAGCGAGAGAAATTTGCAGCTGGCAGCAAATGTTGGACGTTTGGCATCAGGGTGTCCAAGATACTAGGTGGCGGATCAATGACAGTTATCTGTTATGGGACCGATATACTGAATTGTTGATGCATGACCTTGCCACATCTCCGTCAGAATCAGCAATTGCTGGAATGAGGTCGCACTTTATGAATCGCCTTCAAACACCACATGCGACTTGGGATGAAACATTTCAGTCATTCTCAAATTTCGTCTCTCGATACGATAATGCAGCCTACGAAGATAGAATGATTGCCGCGAATCACCAGTCCGCCGGTGCCAAAGCCATCTACAGCTCGCGTGAGGTTTATGAAACACAATTACAGCGAGCAACTGAAAGTCAGGACAAGGATACTGAGTGGGCTACCTTTGCCGAATACACTGATTGGGAATTTAATCAAAGCCGAAAGAGCAATCATTTCTCCTTTCAAATGGTTAATGCACTCTATCAGCGTGCTACTCTTCGTTTTCCAACAGACACTGACCTGTGGGAAGGATTCGTCATGTTCTTGTATGACGAAATCGTTAGGTATCCGCAGCGCAGTCTAACGGCATTGCCAGTTCTAGAGAGAGCAACACGGCATTGCCCCTGGTCGGGCACACTATGGTCTCAGTACCTGGTAGCAGCGGAGAGGAGTAATCTCCCATTTACTGATATCGGACGCCTCAAACATAGAGCTACCAGTACCGGCCTACTGGACGCTGGTGGTATGCAAGAAGTCCTCAACGTTCATACTGCCTGGTGTGGGTTTTTGCGACGCCGAGCGTTCCATCTGGATGCCACGGATGAGGATCTAGATGTAGCGGAGGTCGGTATTCGCTCAGCCATTGAGGATATGGAAACCCTTGGCCAAGCGAAGCACGGCAAGGAGTACAGTGGAGATCCTGAATATCGCCTAGAAAGAATTTATATCAAGTATCTCACTCAAAGTCGTAACCTAGAGGGTGCAAGAAACTATTGGAAAAGCTTGATACCAAGACATGGTGATAGCCATGAGTTCTGGATTCGTTATTACCTCTGGGAAATGAATGTTTGGGGAATGCTGGCCTACGGTGACAACAGTTCAAATGGCGTAGGGTCACAAGTGAAGCCTAGTGAAGCCACAAATGTTCTACGCACTGCGATAGCGAGGCCTAAGCTGGACTGGCCAGAGAAGATATTGGACGTATATCGGTATCACTGTGAAGACCATGAAGATGCGGAAGAGCTTCAATCGTCAGTTGTTCAAATCTGGAAGAGAAAGAAAATCGTAAAGAAGAGAAGGGAGAAAGAAGCCATCGAGGCATACGGAGCAGCTCAGGTACAACATACACAACAGTTGCAGCAGGCTCAAGAAGAGGAAGCGTCTCTGAATGCCCAAAGCAACCTCAACGCTGGTAAGCGAAAACGAGACGCTGATCTTGATCCACTGGAGGCTAGCAGTAGCAAGAAGAGCCGGCAACATGGATCTGGAAATATGGCAATGCAAGTTGATGAACAAGCTTTACCAGCTTCTTCTAGTCTTAAGCGCGACCGTGAGAATGCGACCATCATTGTGAAGAATTTACCTGCTGAAACAACAGAAACTAGGGTTCGTCAGTATTTTAGAGATGTAAGTCTCCCAATTGCGCCAGCCTTTACTATATGCTGACTGGATGTGGATAGTGCGGCGTGATCAATAGCTTGAAGCTTCTGCCAGAAAGCGATGGAGCATCAGCTACCGCTACAATCGAGTTCGATTCAGCAGAGGACGTACTTACTGCCCAGACAAAGGATATGAAGACTTTTGATGGTAGTGCTATAGAAGTCCACGTCGGTACAGGGTCGACTTTGTTCGTTACAAATTTTCCTCCAACCGCCGATGAACAGTTTATACGAGAAAATTTCAACAAGGTATCCGATTCACACCATAGCTCATGGAGATCTGTTACTAACTCGCATACAGTATGGGGAAATCGTTGACGTTCGCTTCCCCTCATTAAAGTACAATACCCACCGCCGCTTCTGTTACGTTCAATTCAAGTCATCTAGCCAAGCCCGGGCCGCCACCGAGCGAGACGGCGAGGTGATCGGGAAACTGAAACTTGTGGCCAAGATTTCTGATCCTGGTGTCAAGCAAGATAGGCAGGGCGCCATGCATGAAGGCCGAGAACTGTATGTGGCCAACTTAGACTGGAGCGCTACCGAAGACGAGGTTAAACAGGTCTTCTCCAAGTACGGCACCGTGGAAAAGATAAGAATTCCTACAAACATTGCAGGAAAGAGCAAGGGTATAGCATTTGTAGTCTTCTCAAATAGAGTAGTCCTCCACAATATCTTTTACAGGAACCTGCACTAACAGCCACCTAGGAAGAAGCCAACGCAGCCCTGGAACTTAACCTGACGAAATTCAAATCCCGCCTTCTAAACGTCTTCCTCTCGACTAACAATCCAGCAAAACGACAAGCAACCACCATCATTGCTTCCAACTCCCGCACTTCAACCTCGCCATCCCCTTCACTTCCACCCACGAACGGAGACGCTGCCTCTCCCACAACCCAGCCCACTACATCCACCTCGCCTCCCCCCACCTCGCCCTCTGATATCCAATCTCGAACCGTCGCGCTCCTCAACGTCCCGGATACCGTCAACGACGCCCGCATCCGCGCCCTCGTCGAACCCTACGGCTCCCTCGTTAAAATCGTCCTGCGTCCAGATCACCAAGGCGCTATTGTTGAGTTTGCGGACGTGGCAAGCGTAGGCAAAGCCTCGCTTGCCCTTGAAGGAACGGAAATCATTCCGGGAAGAAAGATTAGCGTAGGCACGGTGAGCGACATGCTCAAGCAAAAAGCGGAGTGGCGGAAAGATAAAATCAGTGTCGGTGGCGGGGGGAAGAAAGAGAGCGAGAAGCCAACGACATTGCAGCCGATGGCGCCGATAAGGAGACCTAATCAGCCAGGTACGAGGAGGGGAGGGAGGGGCGGGTTGGGTGTGAAAAGGGGGATGGCGGGGCTTAGGGGTGCGAGAGCAAGGAATGAGGGCGTGGTGAAGGAAGAAGGGGGTATGGATGTGGATCGGGAGAGTTCGATGGAGAAGGAAGGGAAGCCGAGGAGTAACGATGATTTCAAGGCGATGTTTTTGACAGAGTCGAAGGGGTGAGGAGGGAGTCGGGGTCGGTTGCATCACATGGCATGGCTTGGGATGTCTATGGCTTCGGGGAGGCTGGCTGCTCTGTGCATCGGGCCTTTTCGATGGTTGTGTCGAGTACATGGCATCAGATATATATGCCCAGGCTGCGAAGGCTTCACGTCAAGTCGAAGACTTTGATCCATCGATAGTCGTTTCGATGCATGGATGGGACGTCCACCAACTTCTAGTCAGTGCTGCTGGCCGGTGGGGATGGCAGAGAAGAAGAGTGCAATTGTGCATCTCGAGACGAGTGCCCAAACAGTTCCATGGACAAACTCCCACTTGCGGGCTGCTCAGGTTTCCCTCGACACTCACCCTCGTCTAAACAGAAACAATGATACAGTAGCAGGATTGAGTGAGCAGTGAGCGAGTTGAACTTGGAGCAAATGCCAAATGCTCTCGCATTGCCCGGGGGGGTTGTGGGTGTTTGAGGAAAATGTTTGGGCGAATGTTGAAGACTGCAAGCGCGGAGTGGGGAAAAGCAAGGGTTTCAGCAGGGATTAATTCTATTACGGTCTGGTTCTTCCCTGGCACTGATCTCCGGGCCGCGCCTCGAACATCCATCGTCTTGGCGGCTTTCCCTTCCACGCGGGTAGCAAAAAAAGCCGGACTCACAAATTTTCCCCGCATTCAACCATCAAATTTACTACTGAATTAAAAGAGATATATTATATTTTAATAGCCTGTCATTCTACCCTCTCCTTCTATAAC